>Ga0247772_1000040_pt1 | contig 80678 bp, 72 predicted proteins | sample UWRJL151409C6_FD_179945 | JGI IMG/M metagenome (GOLD analysis project Ga0247772, IMG submission 179945) | Plant litter microbial communities from Arlington Agricultural Research Station in Wisconsin, United States - UWRJ-L151-409C-6 | ecosystem: Environmental > Terrestrial > Plant litter >...
CCCGGCTAGCCCACGCACGCGCTCGAGCAGCTCGCGAAACTCGCCATCTGCGGTGAAATGCACGCCGTAGCGATCCGCAGAAAGCGGTTCGAGCCGGCGTGCCTGCTGCCCCTCTGCCGATGACGACACCGACGTTGGCGCGCCCGACAACTGAGACTCGAGGGGCGGCTTCTCCGGCTCGCGCGAGGACTCGCGTGAAGGCTCGCGCGGCCAGCCGTCCGATGGCGGCTTGTCCGCCGAACAATCAACGTCGAGAGTGGACCCGACTTGGGCCGGCAAGCGACGCACCAAATCACGCACATCAGGCCTCGGAAAGCGCCTTGCGAGCAACTCCTCCACTTTCCGCGCGCTCTTGTGCAGACACAGCTCGAACAGCTCGCCCGCGTTCTCCGGCGTGAGGTGCTTCCTCAACAAACTCAGCGCCGAAGCGTGCAACGCCCCGCTCGCCACCATCGCGAACACCTCGGGATGGTTGCGGCACACCCGCGCCGCCGAGATGTGCCGGCCTGCCGTCGACTCACACAAGCCGAGCGCCTCCACGCAATACTCGAACAGCGATGAAAATCCGAGATCGAGAAACAGCTGTCGCTCATCGAGCTCTGCCAAGTATGCGAGAAACTCAGCCGTGATCTGATTGCGCCGCCCCACGATGCGCGCAAGGCCCGCCAAGAGTTCATCGTCCGCCAATGACTTCAAACGATCTGCGTGCTGCCCCATCTCTCTCGCGTAACACGCACTTTTTGGAGGCCGTAAAACGCCAATAGCGCTGCTTTTAGGCCAAAAATGCGATCCGAGTCGACCCTCAGTTCAATCGCTCGAACGCGCCCAAGGCAGGCGCTCTTGCGCGCAGATCATCGTCCCCCTGCCTTGCTTTGGACACTCGCCCCCAGATTTTCTGTCAAGACCGATAGACCGCTGCAGTCTCGAATTTCAAAAAAACCGCGGACGATTTCGTGGAGTTCGCATACCTCGACTGCGCCGTAGCACCCACGCCCACGCGAGCGCGAAGTCCACGAATCGTACGCACACGGAGCCGCCGATTGCCTCGCCCGTCACTCAAACATTCCCTCGGCGACGGCCCCAGAACCACCTGCCGCACTGCGCCGTACTTACTTGGCAGCTCTCTCTCGAGGCCGCGGCTCCCAAAGATGTGATGGGTGGCTCGTGACCGGGAAGCTCGGCCCTCAGAGCAAGCGTCGGATTGCGGCAGACCCGCGTTTCTTAGCAGCTCTAGTCGAGTCGTAGTTGAGACGTGCGCCGAAGCCTTCGCGAGCGTCGCAGCAGGTGCGGTGTTCGTGAAGACTCGAAGCGAGCCGGGGGCCCGCAGCTCTCCTCCGGCGGCCTCGTGGCCGTCACAACTTGGAAAACTGTGAACGCCTAGCGTGCAAGCTTTACCACGCACGTCCCAGGCGTGCAGTTCATGGTCACTGCGCTTGCGGTTGCGGTGCCCGTACAGCTCTGAGGACCGCTCAGCGTGATCGTTCCGTCGGCGGTGACGCTGCCCGTGAATGCGTCAAAAGGCGCGGCCATTGACAACATGCAGTCATTTTCGGTCACTTGCAGGGTCCTGCCGATCAGCGAGGAATCGCAGTGCGCAGTCACGTCCCAGGCGCCGCTGAGGTCCGGGCAGCTGCGGCTGCCAGTGCTCCCCGCGCTGCCCGCGGGCGCCGGGTCGGAGGAGCTGCCGCACGCCGCGCACAAGACGAGAATCGCGAGCGAGCTTCGGAACATTACGCTCGGGCTCCCGCGGCGCTCAGTTGCTTACGGCCTGCTGCGTGATCGATTCCATCGCCTTCTTGGAAGTGCGGGCGAGGACTTTGACGATGATCACGGTTACGTTGTCGTTGCCGCCGCGATCATTCGCGGCTTCGATCAGCGTGTAGAGCGCGCTTTCTAGATCTTCGTGCTCGAGCAGCACGTCGCGTAGCTCGTCATCGTTGACCATTTTCGACAGACCGTCGGAACACAGCACGTACACGTCGTCGTCTTGCGGCTTGTCGACGATCAGGTCGATGGCCAAACCGGGGCTGACGCCGATGGCTTGATACAGGTGGTTTGCGCTCGGACCCTTCACGCCCAAGGATGCCATCGTGTGGTCGGTCGTGAGCTGGCGCAGCTTGCCTTGGCGCAGGCGGTAGCAGCGGCTGTCACCCACGTGGCCGACGTACAGGCGCTGCTTGTTCGGGGAAAAACGCGCTGCGACCAACGTCGTGCCCATGTCCGAAAGCTCGCGATCGGCGAACGCCATCGAGCGCACGCATTCGTTCGTCATGTGCACCGCGGCGGCCAACTCACGCGCGCGCCGGGGCACGTTGCCGGTGGATTGCACGCGGCCCTCGAAGGCCTCGCGATCGAAGGCGTCTTGTAGCGCGTCGATGGCGAGGCTGCTCGCAACGGCACCGCCGCGATGACCGCCCATGCCGTCCGCAACCGCGAACAATGAGCGCTCGGGCATCACCAGCAGGCTGTCCTCGTTGCGCTTGCGCACGCGGCCTTGGTCGCTATCGCCGGCCGCATAGAGCAGGATGCGTGCGGAGGCAGACGTGACTTCTTCGGCCTCGGCGTCTTCTTCGTAGCTGAGCTCGATGCGTGAGACTCGATCGTCCTCGGATTCGCCCTCGATGGACACGGAGGCGGCCTCGATCGTGAGATCCGACGCACCCTCGAAGACCGGGATCGCGTGGATCACGGTGATGTCTTCATCGGCGAGTTCGCCCGGGGGAGCTTCCCAAACAATCGCCTTGGCGGGCCGCCCGGACTTGCTGCCCCCGGACTTGCTGCCCCCGGACTTGCTGGCCGTCGCAGCCGCCGGCTTTGCATCCGCGACGGGTGTGGACTTGGCATCCGGTGCAGGGGCGCGTTTCGAATCCGAAGCCGGCGCGGGTTTCGAATCAGACGAACGTTTGGAAGCCGAGGCCGGGGGTGGCTTCGTTTCTCGCTCGTCGGCAGGAATGTTTGAACTGGCGGCTGCGGCAGCTGCTTTCGAGCGGCTTTTGCCGAACGCCAACCAGGCAAGCAAGAATGCAGCAACGCCGGTCAGCGTCGGGGCGACGAGTTGCGAATTGAGCTCCACTATCGGATCACCTTAGCATTGATTGCCTTCACTGCTCGATAGGCTCGATTCGAGTGCAGTCGATGATGACTCCGACTTCGTTGCCTGGGGTGACCAAGTGTAAGTAAGTCGCCGACCATCAGCTCGGCGGCTCTTTGCATTCTCCCCTCCATTTGCAGGGCTTCGAAGCGAGCCACGCCGCGCGATGGGTCGATGCACCGGGGCGAGCACGCGGCTCGCACCGTTCCCGGCTGCAACGGTGAGGAAGCTAGCTACATCGGCCTAGATCAGCGTCAGCGAAATGATCGGGCAGGGTCGCCTGAGTTTTGTGCGCAGCGCGTTCGTGCGCACGGGCTCGGTACGCAGCCCGTCGATCCCCGAGCTGCCGTCCGAACCCGCGAGCGCCCAACCCATCAGGGTTATCGTGCCGACGGCGCAGTGACGCGCCGTCGGCGGGAATGCCTCGGGTGTGGTGGCGGGCTACGGCTTGTATTTCACGGTTGCCCAACCATTGCTGGGCATCGCGAACTGGAACTTCTTGCTGCCGATGGCCACGACGTAATTGGCGTTCGCGGCACCGCTGTTGAAGAGCACGGCCACGAGGCTGCCGTCCAGATTCTTGAACGCGACCGCATCGCCGCCCGTCGTGCCGACTACGGTGGCGCCTGGCGCGACGTACTGCGAGAGATGTCGGAACACGTAGTAGAACGGGGTTGGATTGACCTTGCCGCCATCCACCACCAAGAGCGCGTCCTGTGCCCAAGGGCGAGTCGTGTCGATGCCATAGCCGCCTTTGTCGAGGACCATGTTCCAGGCGTTGTACGCGGTCACTTTGACCTTGAGGATCGCGTCGCGGATGTAGCCCCAGCTCTCGACCCCGTAGGCTTGGTCATTCGGCGCGGGCTCGACGTACTTGGGATAACCGTCTGGGTTCCACGGGTAGTTGCCGCACTTGTGCTCGCTGGCCCAGATCGGCAGGTTGGCGTTCAGGGCGGTCAGCTTGTTCGCATCCAAGGTGTTCCACTGCGCTCCAATGACGCTCAGGAAGCCCTTGGCGGTGGTATTGGCCAGCGCCGCTGAAGCGATCGTGAAATCCGTTTGATCGTTCGACAGCGAGCCCAACATCACCTTGACGTTGAGCTTGCTCATGGCCGGACCCAAGTACGTGCCGATGAAGTCCGCGTACACGGCCTTGTCCCACAAACACGATGGGTAGTTTTGGTCGTAACCCGGCTCGTTTTGCGGGGACACGACCTCGATGTTGATGCCTTGGTCTTTGTACCCCTGTACGAACTTGGTGTAGTACTTGGCGTAAGCAGTCAGCGTGGTCGCGTCGCTCTTCATCGTGCCGCCATCGTAGTAGGACGGCTTCTTGGCGTTGGCACCGTTGCGATCGGCCCCACTCACCTTCATGTAGCCGGTCTTCATCCACACGGGTGGCGTCCAGGGGCTGGCCCAGAAGCGAATGTCCGATTTCACGCCCTGGGCGGCTTTGATGTATGGGATTAGCTTCGCCTTGTCGCGCTCGAGGGAGAACTTGGTCAGCTCCGTGTCCACCGCTGGGCGATTGGATTCCGTGCTGTCCGGTGTGGGATCGGCGCCGGTGATGTCTTCCAGCGTGTAACGGCTCGTGGCGTAATCGCTCGCGCCTATCGGGATGCGTCCCCAGGCAAGGGCGGCACCATCGCTCGCGCTGAAGAGCAGCTTGAGGGCTGCGTTTTGCAGCTCGGGCGTAGTCAGGAAGCTCCAGCCGAGCTCGTTGAACGTCCCGCCGAAGCCGTCCCATTTCTGCAAGGTCGTCGTGTCGTTCACGGTCACGGTTGCGGCCGCGGTCGACTCCGTGAGCGCGCCGTCGGTCTTCCAGTACGCGCCCGGCGCAGAGGTCACGAGTGGAGGTAGCGGAGGAGCCGCAGACCCTCCGCCTGTGCCTGCTCCGCCAGCGGTTGGCGCGCTGCCGGCTGTACCGGGATTCGAGCCGCCCGTGCCGCTGCCCGCGCCGCCGCTGCCGTACGGTACGTACGTGCCGCCCGTGCTACCCGCCTTGCCATTGCCGGTTCCAGCGCTCGAGCCCTGCGCACCTGCCGTATTCCCGGGCGAGCCACTGCTGCCGCTCGGACCGCCCGCGCTTGGCGCGGCGCCGGCAGCGCCCCCAGGCGTAGTCGGGTTGCTCGTACTGCCGCACGCGACCACCGCGAGTACGAAGCTAGAAATCGAGGCGAGGCCGAGATTGGAGATCGATAGTTTGGTCATGAACGAAGCCCTTGCTGAATGCGCTACGCAGGAAATCGAGGTTATTTGCCGACGAACGTAGTGACGGTCACGCTGGGGAGCGCGGCGGGTTGCCGCCGCCGTTCTGCCTTCCAATCGAGCGGCTGCTGAGCGCGCGATGACGAACGCAAGCGGTTGGCACGCGGGCCCTGGTTCGCATGCGTATGAATGGAGTCAGGGTCGTTCTGTGATCACTCGACCTTCACTAATTCGTATAGCGCATCGAAGTCGCTGCATCGTAGCCAGCTTCGGACTCGAGCTGCTTCACTGTAAGGGCGCTCCAAGGAACACGCTCAGGCTGTTCGACTGAGAATTGACCACGACGAGATCGGTAATGTCGTCGCCGTTCAAGTCACCGACGGCGGACATCTCCGGGAAGTTGCCGACCTGGTAGTCCACCCGCGCGGCGAACGTGCCGTCTCCCGTCCCTTTTCGCACGCTCACCGAATGAGCGTTGGTGTTGACGACGATCATGTCCAGGTGCTTGTCACCGTTCAGATCAGCGAGGCACACGTGGCTCGGGTAGGTGCCCGCGCTGTACTCGACCCGCGCAGCAAATGCTCCTTGTCCCGTTCCGAGGTAAACGCCCACCGCGTCCGAAGACGAATCGGAAGTCAGCATATCGAGTTGGCCATCGCCGTTCAGATCGCCAAAGGTCACGAAAATGGGATGCCTACCGGTCGCGTAGGCAGTGGCGGGGCCGAATGAGCCGTCGCCCGTTCCAAACAGAATCGACACCGTGTCGGCGCTAGCGTTGACCCTGGCCAAATCGAGCTTGCCGTCGTTGTCTAGGTCGGCGAGCGCAACGGCATAGCTCGAGCCCCCGCTCGCGAAGTACTTCGGTTGGGCGAATTTACCGGTGCCGTCGCCCAAGAACACGCTCGCCGAACCAATGTCACCGGGCGATGTGGTCATATCCAACTTGCCATCGTTGTCGACGTCGCCGAGCACCACGGAGAACATGTCTTCGGTGCCGGTGAACTCTGTCACTGCTCCAAAAGTGCCATCACCTTCGCCGAGCAGCACTTTCACCGTATCGGAATCGTAGCTCGTCACCGCCATGTCGAGTGCCTGACCGGAGTTCAGCTGGCCGAGCGCTACCCAGTTGGTCTCAGGCGCCACGGCGTAGTCCACGTGCGCAGCGAACGTGCCGTCGCCCCAGCCCCTCAAAGTGCTGACGCTACCGTCGGTCCAGTTGGCGACCACGATGTCGACGCGCCCGTCGGTATCGAGATCTCCAAAAGCCACCGAGCGTGGACTCTCACCCGTTGCATACTCGACGGGAGCCAAGAACGTTCCGTCGCCGATGGGGCGGGGTGAGGGGAGCCCGCCCGAACCTGCAGACGGATCTCCGGGGCCGGCAGTGCCGCCGGTCGCCAGAAGCAAACCGCCAGAACCGCCAGCCCCAGATGAACCGGACGGCACCGTGCCAGCCGTGCCGCCGTGGCTGTCCCCCAACCCTCCGCCCGCTGTCTCCCCCCCGCCTGCTGTCGCCAACCCTCCGCCCGTCGTTGCCCCCTCGCCCCCTGTGCCTGCTACCCCTGCTAGCCGTCCGCCGAGTATCGCGCCGATCACGTTGTCGGTTGGTGAACAACCGAGGCCGGTCGCCGCCAACAGAAGGAGCGACGTAGCGGCGCGGCTTGCCCGGTTACTCGGCACTGACATTGGTCTAAATTGAACGCGAACAATCTTGGAGCCCGTTAATGGGGCCAAGTGCCGCTCGCGATCACTCCTTGGCCAGCAATTGCCGCATTGCTTCGAAATAGGGGCTGTGCGGATAGCGTGCCAAAAATCGCCGGGCGAACGAGCGCGCTTCCTGGTGGCGCTGAGCTCGGGCCAGAGCCTGAACGTAGAGCGCATCGCGCTCCTCGGACAACACGGAGACCGCGTCGGCGCTGAAGTTCTTGTCCAGGCGACGCAGGGCTTCACTGGTTGCTCCGCTGTCGATCAGCCGTTTGAGTTCAGCCAGTTCACGCGCTTGCTGCAAAAGCGATGCTGCCTTGTCCTCCGGGGAGGCCGCGGCAGCGGGCGTCGCGGTGGTTGGCGCGATGGCAGGATTGAGCGTCGGAGTGCTGGCACTGGCGCGCTCCCGCTGTGCAGGCGCGCTCGAGGAAGCGCCGGCAAGCAACGATACGGGGGAGCTCGCGACGCGGTCAGCTTGGGGAGCCATTGGTGCCGGCATTACCGCTGCGGACGGCTGACGCGCGGTTGGCGCTTGGACCGGTTTGGCAGAAGCCGCGGGCTGCTGATGATTGGCGCTCAAGCGCTCAACAACGGTGCCCACGCCCATGACCGCAAAGCCCACCGCGACGCCGACTGCGAGCGACTTCGTGACAACGAGCAGGAGCCCGGTGCCGGCCACCTTGCTTGCGGCTAGCGACGAGCCGACCGCGGACGAAGCCGATACGGACGAAGCCGCCACGGTCGACGCCGAGACGGCGTTGGCCGCGGCGCTGCTCGCGACGACGCCGGCGGCGGCGGTCGTGCCCAACGCCAAACAAAGTGCTCGCCAATTGGCGTCGATAGCACCGTCAGCGGGCCGAGCGGACTTTCCGACCAGCAGGAGCTCTCGCTCGTGCGATTCGAGAGGTAGCTCATCCAGCCAACGCTTCGTGTTCGTCATGATCCGCCCCCCGCGGCGAGGCGAACCGACTGGCTCTGACGTGAGGTCACGCTTTTGGAAAAGGCGCGACGAGCCAGGCGCAAACGCGAACGCACGGTTCCTTCTGGTACGGCCAGCAGTGCAGCGATTTCTTCCCCCGATAGCTCTTCGAGCTCGAACAGCACGAAAACGGCGCGTTGCTCTACAGGCATTTCCGACAACACTTCATCGAGTATCGCCAGCCGCTCTCGCTCTTCCAGTCGCTGCAGCTGATCTGCCTCGCGGCTTGCGCCGCACGGCGTATCCGCAACCAACACTTCACGTCGCGAGGTCGCGCTGCGCCGGTAATCCGACGCGACTCGAAGGGCGATCCCGCAAAGCCAAGTTTTGACGGTCGAACGGCCGTCGAACGTCGACAGCCGTCGGTGCGCAATCAGAAACACCTTCTGACCCGCGTCCATCGCGTCGCGCTCACCGACGCCCATGCGGCGCAGTGTTCGCCACACGAAGTCATGGTGCGTGCGGTAGATTTCCTCGAATTCCAAGCAACACCCAGCTGAATGGAGGCTCGAGCTCCGGGCGATCATCGCGCGGCCAGAAAAGGTCTCAAAAAAGACCGCTGCCGAACATCAGGCCGATTTCGGTCATTACGCCCAACGTCGGGGCGCTGGCAATCTCGACGTTCCCCGAGCCATCGGCCCGTCGTACGCTGAACGATTGGGGATTCAGTTGGCCCACGAGACCCAGGCGCACGAACCCGCTGAGCGATTCGCCCAAACCGGGCAGCCCCTGGCGATAGCCGACGGAGGGCACCAGCACCAGCCACGGGAAATTCCCAGACTCGGGCGCTAGAAATCCTCGAACGCTTGCATGCTGAGAACCCATGCCGAAGCGTAAACAGGCATCGAGACCTGCGCGCGCGCCCAAAGGTAGCCGGTAACAGGGGGCTAGGAGCAGGCCCCACAGCGTGAGTGTGACACTGCCACCTTCGGCCTCCGCCGGTTGCGACCAGAGGCGAAGCCCCTGCACGGAAAGGCCCCAGCCGCGCCGATGAAACAGCTCGATTTCGCCAGCGGCGCCCAGCGCGGGCTCGCTCAATAGGCCGAGTCCGCCCACGAACGACGCCCCGAAGCCAGCCCGATACGCGGGCGGACGAGGTGCGGATTCCGGCGTACGCACGGGCGCGCGCGCGCTCTCTTGCCGCTCTGAGGGCTTCGGTTCGGGCGTTGCGGAAGGGTCAAGGGCCGTCGCTGCTGGCTTCGACGTCTCGGCCGCACCGACCGGTTGGACCGGCTCGACCGGCGCGACGAGCATCATGAAGGCCAACGCCAGCGCGTCTGCCAGGCCCCGGCACGCTTCGTCCTCTGCCTGAATCACGCGCTCACCGTGACCCGGGGGGAGCAAAGTCAGTATTGCTTGATGGCCCGGCGCGAGCGGTCGAATCGTCACGCGAGCATGTGCCGTGCCTTTCGACCCAGCGCTGCCCCGACGGAAAGTGCGTTCCGGAAACAGGTGCTGAATCGAGCGAAATACGGCTTCTTTGTCGGGACAGGCTTCGGAGCCCGGCGCTTGCTCGATTTCGATCACGACCTCGACGGGCGCGCTGGGCGAGCTGGGCGAGCTGGGCGAGCTGGACTCCGCGCGCGCAACAGGGGTCGCTAGCAATGCCAGCCCGAACAGCGCACTAAAAGTGAGGCCCTCCCGACGACGCACGGCCGGGACTATCAACTATGACGACCCGAGTTGCGGTATCAAAAATGCACCGAAAGACGCAAAGGCGGTGCTTTGGTCGCGCCAGCAGTAGTTGCCCTATCCACCACCTACGCGATCACTGAGCTCACAAAAGTACTGCTTTGCTGAATTAATTGCTGAAATACCGGTCGCACGCTCGGCCTGGCCTGCCTACATGGTGTGCTAGTTACTGATCGAGCCATGCGAACTCATTCTTGGTCCAAGCACCGTCCCCAAATCCTCTCCGCGGCCTCCTTACTTTGTCTGGTCGCTTGTAGCTCGGGCGGCAGCACCGGTGAACAGACTCCCTCCAGCGCTGGGAGTACCCCGGGTTCGAGCGGCGCGGCGGCCGTGGCGCACGCCGGCACCGCCGGTTCGGTAGTGCCCGGCGCCGGCGGTTCCGTGGCCAGCGGTGGCAGCGGTGGAATGAGCATCGCCAGCGGTGGTTCGCTCGTTTCGGGCTCGGGTGGCTCGGCGGGGGCACCGATCAGCAGCATGGGCGGCAGTATGAGCGTCGATGCGTGCGCCACCGTGAAATGCGGCACGGATCAGACCTGCAGCAACGGCGCCTGCATGTGCAAGTCCGGCATGGCCTGTACGGACGGCTGCTTCGACTTCCAAAACGATCTGAACCATTGCGGCAATTGCACCACTAAGTGCGCCGCGGACGGCGCCTGTGTCTCGGGCGCGTGTGTCAACCCGATGTGCAAGGCCGATACCCAGGTCTACAACGGGCACGTCACGCACTACACGTTGGCAACGGGCATGGTCGCTTGCCATTATCCCACCAACACGCTGCCTCAGTACTACGGTGCAATGAACCAATACGACTGGGCCGACTCCGGCGTATGCGGCGCCTGTGTCGAGATCACGAACGGCGGTAAGAAGCTGGTCGTGCAGATCACGGACGAATGCCCGGACGTCGCACCCAACTCGCAGTGGTGCTTCAAAGGCAGCCACCACATCGACCTCAACAACGCCGCCAACGACAACCTGGGTGCGGGCAACAATCCAGCCGTGACCTGGAAGTACGTGCCCTGCACTCCGACTGGGAACATCAAGTACTACTTCGACAAGGCCACGAAGCAGTACTACCTGGCCGTCACGCCGATGAACGCCAAGAACGTGGTTGCCAAGATGGAAGCGCAGGTGGCGGGCGCGTGGACCACGCTCAAGAAGACCGTCTACAACACCTATGAACTCTCGGGCATCGACTACGGAACCGCGCCGCTCACCTTTCGCGCGACCGACATCTACAACCACGTGATCACCGAGACGGTGGCTCCGGCTGCGGACAAGGTCGTGGACGGCACGAAGCAGTTCGCCGCGTGTCCTTGAATCGCCCCGGCAAGCGGTGACACCGGAATAGTACCGCGCTGTAGCTGCGCCGGGCGGGGCGCAGCTAACGCTTCTTGCGCGGAGGAGAGCTCGGGCCTAGCGCCCCTGGGCTCTGCACCACGAGCCCAGCCAAGCTCTTGGGCACGGGGCGACAGCCGCAGTGCTGCTGATGCGCCCGATGCCAGGCGATGCGATCGCTCTGGCAAGCACCTTTCCCAAGGACATGAGCGGCATGCCACTGCTTGTTCATCGCGGGCACGATATCAGAGCCGATCGCTCGTCATGGCTTTGCGGGAAAGCGAGCCCCAGGCTACGCTGGATAGATGCGTGGCTTGTCTCTTGGTCTGTCGCTTGGCGTGAGTCTGACTTGTGGGTTGATCGGTTGTAGTGCGGGTAAGGCTCCCGATCCGAGCGGAGGCCTGCGCCCGCCCAGTGCCGGCAGTTCGAGCGTGGGGTCGGGCGGGCAAGGGGGTTCGCCCGTAGTCGTCGTCAACGGCGGCACCGGTTCCGGACTCGGAGTCATTCCCGATCCAGTGACCGACGCAGGTCCCGTCGTCGTCACCGACGCGGGCGAGTGCGCGACGCTCAGCGTGGCAACGGTCGAGCTCGTGGCGACGGTCGATCTCTTGGTCGACACCTCCGGCAGCATGTTCCAACAACCCGCGCCGTTTTGGACGCCCCTCTACAAGGCGCTGATGGACTCGGCCACCGGCGTCGTGAAGCCACTGGAAGCCAGCACGCGCTTCGGGTTCACGAGCTACACCGGCTTGGGTGACTCGGTGGAAAATCCCACCAGCTTCAAGTGCCCCATCTTACAGACGGTGCCGTACGCTCTGAACAACTACGCCGCCATCGACAAGATGTATGGCGGGATCAAGTACAACAGCGAAGCGTGGGAGACGCCCACCCACGCGGCCATCGACGCCGCCGCCGCGGATTTGGTCGCGTTCAAGGCCACGCCGGATGGTCCCAAGTTCATTCTGTTGGTCACCGACGGCAACCCCGACACCTGCTGGGCAAAAAATCCGCAATGCGGCCAGGACGCGGCGATCAAGTCCGCCCAGGCCGCGTACGAGCAGGGGATCAAGACCTTCGTGCTCGGAATTGGCAGTGTGTTGAGCAAGGACGCTGCCGCGCAGGGCTGCCAAGTGGGTCGCTGTGGTGTCGACTACCTGCAGGACATGGCCAACGCCGGCACTGGTCTCCCCGTCGAGCCCTATGCCGACAAGGACATGCAGTATCAGTATTCCGCTTGCATCGCCAAGAGCCCGACCAAAGCGCTCACCGCAACGTACGGCGCTACGGGCGGCGGAGGGAAGGCCCCCTATTGGACCGTCGATGGCAGCGGGACCACGTCGGACATCACTCCGCTCGTCACCGAGATCAAGAAGGCGCTCGTTCAAACCCGCAGCTGCACCTTCGCCATGACCGCGACTTTGCCGACCGGCGACATGACCGGCGTCAAGATCACGACCAACGCGGAGAAGGGCAAGTTCGCCTACAATGGCAAGCCGTTGACCTACAGCGATCCCAACGGTTGGACGCTCAACGCGGATCAAACCGGCATTACGCTGAGTGGCACGGCCTGCAGTGCCTGGCAGTCCGATGGTGGCACTCTGACCGGCTCCTTCCCCTGCGAAGTGACGTTCGATCCCGTACCGCCGCCCCCCGTGCCGAAGTGAGCGACGCCCCGAGCCGCGCGCAAAGCCTGCGCGCGCGAGTGAATGAGTGAATGAGTGAATGATTGGTTGATGGTCACGCAGCGCCGCACAGCCCGGCGTGGCCTTCGGCGTCGCGTCTGCGACGCTTGCGCACTGCACCGCGCGGGTCCGGGCACGCTGTAAGGTTCTGGTTACGCCGCGTGCAAAACCTGCGATTCGCGAACGAGCGCTCGAAATACCCGCCAATTGGCGCGCACGCCGATCTCTCTTCGTGCAACTCTTTCGTGCGGCGGCCAGCGCCGCTCGAAAGAATTGGGAGCCATGATCGGTCGCGCGTTTTTGGGATGCCTGGTCGTTAGCTCAGTCTTTGCGTGCTCGAGCAGCGAGGGCTTGGGCGGTCCTGCGCAGGAAAGCGCGGGCGGCGCTTCAGGGCGCGGCGCGACCTCCGCGGCAGGAGCGACCGCCAGCGGCGCTGGTGCAGCGAATACCGGCCAGAGCGGAGCTGCTTCGAGCGCAGGGACCGCAGCCGTGGGCGGCAACGCGGGCGGCAGCTCCGCAGTTAGCGGTGGCGGCAGCACGAGTGGCGGTAGCACGAGCAGCGGCGGCACCATTGGCAGCGGCGGCTCCCTCGTCGGCGGTGTGGCGGGCCAGAAATCCACGCCGATCGCGGTGAAGGACCTGCCAGCGATCAAAGAGATGCCCGATCCGCTGACGATGAAGGACGGCACCAAAGTCACCACGCCCGAGCAATGGAAACTTCGGCGGCAGGAGCTGATCCAGATCCTCGAGGACTACGAGTACGGCCACATGCCGCCTCCGCCTGGCAACGTCAAAGCCACGACGACGACCGCGAGCAAACGCGTTTCGGTGAGCGGCTCACTCGAAGCCGACTATCGGATGCTGCACCTGACGTTCGGAACCAATGACAAGTTGGGTTTCGACCTCGGCCTGTTCACACCGGTGGGTTCGACCCAAACCAAATTCGCAGTCTTGATTTCGCTGACTTCGACCACCGACGAAAAGAGTCTATCGAGCGCGTCAGCCGCGCTTTCACGCGGCTACGCCGTGGCCACGGTTCCGTATCAGAAGTTGGGAGCTGATTCATCGAGCTGGAAATCGACAGGGTTCTTCTCGAGCTACCCCGACTACGACTGGCGAGACATCTCGGCTTGGGCTTGGGGGCTGTCACGCGCCGTGGACTATCTCGTCACGGACCCGGCGATCGACGCGGACAAGATCATGATCACCGGCGTGTCACGCCTGGCTCAGGCGGTGCTACTCGCGGGCGCCTTCGACGAGCGCATCGCGCTCAGCGCTCCCGTCGCGGGCGGTGCCGCTCTCCGTTTTTCGGGCAAGGAGATGGCGCCCAATCTGCCCGAGGCGCAGCGAGGGCAGGGCATTACCGAGGTCGTCGATCAAAACACGTACTGGTTCGGGCCGCGTTTTCCGGAATTCAGGAACCAGACGCCCAAGTTGCCGAGTGATCAGCACTGGCTGCCCGCGCTCACCGCGCCGCGCCTGTTCATCATGTGCAACTCGCTCTCTGACCAATACGGCAGAGCGTACGCCGCGGTCCAGACGTACCTGAACGCAAAACCGGTCTATCAATTGCTCGGCGCCGACCAAAACCTGGGTCAAAATTTCCGCGCCGGGACGCACGGCATGACCTCCGAGGATTGGTCAGCGCTGCTCGATTTCTCGGATCAATACTTACTGAAGAAAGCCGGCACGCGAAAGTTCGACGTGCTCCCGCCCGCGGACAAGACGCCGTAGGCGACCCCGGCCTCAGTCGCTCACCAGAACGACTCCTTCGCACTCCGAGGGCAGGCCGAGCGTGCCGCTCTGGATCGCTTGATTGACGTCGTCGCAGGGAGGATTGGAGAGCTTCGACATGCAGGCGTCATAGCTCGAGGTGACGCTCTGCGCTTTGGGGCACTCCACTGCCGCGTTCGCGTCCTTCTTGCAAGTGGCGAGCTCGGTCGGCTGCTCCGACGCCGTGATCAAGCCGCCGCTGACCTCACAGCCGACTGCGCTCTCGCAGAAGCGGTTGACGAGTGCATCACACTGCTGTTTGGCGTTGCCATCGTCATCGGAGCTACCGCACGCCGGCAAGGCCAGGACGACCAGCACTCCGACCAACATCGCTTTCCACATCTTCATCCACCAGCTCCTCTCTGCTCTTGGCGTCGATTTTGGAGCGTCTCTGTTTCGTCAACAGCTCGCCCGCGGCTCCGCACTGTGTCGACTTGCGAGATTCAGCGACATGAGCATCTTTTCGACTTTTACTACAGGGGGCGGAATCGAGCGCGGCCACGAGCTGCGAAGCGGGATCGCGATCGCCCCACCCTCATAGAACGATCGCTAACTGCGAATTACACAAGGAGCGTTCAAGTTCGAGCGCGCTCGATTGCTTGTTTGCGCAAGATCTTCAACTGCAAAACTGCCTCGGATTAGGCTTAGATCAGCGAGAATTACCCAAGAGCGTTCAAGGTCGAAGAACGCACTGCAGGCGACGAGAAGATGGGGAGTTTGAACCCCGCGCGGCTGTAGCAGAGAACGGGCGAGATCAGCCGGGACTCAAATTGAAAAGGATTCGATCATGTGGAAACGTATAATGTTCGCACTCGTGGCAACGGCTCCGCTTTTGGCATATGCGTGTAAGCCGGGAGCGAGTGACGGTGACGGCAGCGGTGGAACCGCACTACCACGAAGGAAGTCTGGTGCGGGGGCTACGACGGCGACGGCCAGCTTGGTACGGGATACACCACCACCAAGAAATACCCGACCAAGGTGCTCGGTCTCACCGCGCCCAGCAAAGTCGTTACGGGCGGCTACTACGCCTCGACCTGCGTGATCGACAGCGGCAATGTTCGCTGTTGGGGCAACAACGGCCAAGGCCAGGTTGGGGATGGGACCTCCAACACGCCGATCCTCGCACCCAAGATCGTGACGTTGAGGGGCGGCACAACCGCCATCAATGCCATCACCGACCTCAACGCCAGCGGCGTATACATGAGCAGCTGCGCGCTCACGACGGGCCACACTGCGTTGTGCTGGGGCTACCAGTTCGAAAAATACCCCACGGCGTACGCATCGACGAACATCGCATTCCTCGGCGGCGTCGATGATTCCGCGGTCCGCTTCGTGACGGGCGACGGCATGTATCACTACGCGCCGATCACCGGCACGGCGACCGTGCGCGCTCCGAACTGCGGTTTGCTGCAATAGCCGAAGCCGCCCCGAGTTCGAGTCCGAGCTGGCTCGAGCTCGGGGCGATGCCATGCTGCCCCCTTCGGCCAGCCGGCGCCGTAAATTCTGCATCAAAAACAGAGCCTTACAGTGGGGGCGAGAAATATCTCACCCAACGGTGGACGCGCTGCGCACCTATACTCACTGCGCGCCGCCCAATAGTCGCGACTCTAAGCGCGCCTTCAATCCCGCGGTGCCAGAGTCCACATGCCCGCTCGAATCTTTGCTTCCTTCTTGGTCCTCGGATCCGCCGCGTTCCTTCTCACCAATTGCGGGAGCACCGATGGCGGCTCCCCCAGTTCAAGCGCCGGCAACACCGGAGTCGCTGGCAGCGCCGCGGGCGCGCCGGGCACGGCCGGCTCAGCAGGCGCGGCTGCGGCGGGCGCACCCGCCGGCGGAGGTGGCAGCAGCTCAATCGGTGGCGGCGGCAGTGCCGGCGCAGCGGTTGGCGGAAGCGCTGGCGCAGCCGCCGGTAGCGGCGGTGCTAGCGCGGGCGCGAGCCAAGGTGGAAGTGGTGGAGCGAGTGCTGGCGCGGGTGGCGCTGCGACAGGTGGCGGCTCGAGTGGCGGCGCGGGTGGGAGCGGTGGCGCGGGCGCTTTTGCTCTGACTAGTTCGAAGCTAACGGCGGGGATGGCGTTTCCTGCTGACTTCACCTGCGCTGGCGATGATCACTCCCCGCCATTTGCTTGGGGACCCGGTCCGAGCACCACGATGAGCTACGCGCTGGTGCTGCAGGACACGAACAACAATCTGAATCACTGGGTGCTGTATGACATTCCAGCAGCCACGACCTCGCTGCCCGAAATGCTAGCGACCACCGCGACGCTCACTACGCCCGCGGGCGCAAAGCAAAAAGCGTTTCAGGGCAACGGGTACGCGGGCCCCTGCCCGAGTGGCATGACACACACGTATACCTTCACGCTCTACGCACTCAGCGTCGCGACGCTTCCGGGCGTAACGGCGTCCAGTTCGACGATGGCGTTGGTCACCGCTATCCAAGCAAACGATGTCGCCAGCGCTGCGTTGAGCGCGATGTCGAACGCCACTCAGATGTAGTACGAACCGGTTTCGATACGACGGCGCTCCCGCCGTCGTATCGAAACTCAGCGTAGCTGGCACAGATCAAGGACGTTCATGTCCGTGTAATCCTGATTCTCGCCGCCCATCGCCCAGATGAACGAATAGTTCGAAGTTCCCGCGCCCATGTGGATCGACCACGGCGGCGAGATCACGGCTTGCTCGTTGGCCATCACGATGTGACGGATCTCTTCCGGTTGCCCCATGAAATGGAACACGCGATCGGCGGGCGCCAGATCGAAGTAAAAATAGACCTCGGAGCGCCGATCGTGCAGATGCGGTGGCATCGTGTTCCAGACGCTGCCGGGCTTCAGCCGCGTCAGACCGAGCAGCAGCTGTGCTGACTTGCAGGTGGCGGGCACGATGTATTGATAGATCGTGCGTTGGTTGGAGGTCTCGAGCGCGCCGCGTTCGAGCGGCACGGCTTGGTTGATCGAGATTTTGACGGATTCGTAGCGCGCGTGGGCGGGGGTGCTGACCAAGTAGAAGCGCGCGGGTTCGCTGTCCGAGGCGGACTCGAACGCAACCTCGGCCGAAGCCATGGGCACGTACAGACCGTCGTAGCGTTCGAGTTCGAACGACACGCCATCGACGTGCACTCGGCCGTTACCGCCGACGTTGACGATGCCGAGTTCGCGCCGCTCGAGAAACGGTGCCCCCGTCGCTTGGGTAGGCAACGAAAGACGCCCGCTCGTCGGCATTGCGCCGCCGATCACGAAGCGCTCGTTGTGCGCGTAGGTGAGCGAGACGGCTGACGGCGCAAACAGCTCCGTGACGAGGTAGCGATCCGCGAGATCCTGCGCGCTGGCGCCGCGCATCATGTCGGGGTGGGTGGCTTGGAGCGTCTTCTTGAACATCGGGGCTCGCTTTTAGCGCGACCCGAGCGCGCGGAGAAGCTCGCTCGCAGCCCCACGCCGCCTCGAGTGATCAGTTTCGCGTTTGCGTGGAATTCGGCTAGATGAAGCTGGCGATGGTTCGGCTGGTGCAGTTTGCGGTCGGGGCGGTGGCGCTGTCGTTTGGCTCTTCCCTTTGGGCAGCTGAAATCCACTGGTCGGGTGAGGATTCGTGTCGGCGCGAGCGCGAAGTAGTCGAACAGATCGAGTCGATGACGGCGCGACCCGTTTCATCCGTCGAGATTGCCGATTTCGAGCTGCGCGTGAAGTCACTTGCGCGTCAGCAGTGGAGCTTGGAGTTGACGACCGTGCGCCGCGTGGACGGTGCTCGCAGCATGCGCGTCATTCATGGCGCAACCTGCGTTGAAGTGACGGACGCCGCCGCGGTTGCGATCGCATTGGCGATCGGTCAGAGCCCCGCGCACACGGAAGACGAGTCAGAAGAGCTGCTGGATCACCACGAACCGGCGCCTCCCGAGGCGAATCCGCCGAAGTCGAAGCCGAGACCCGCGCCGCCTGCTCATGGCTCACGGGAGTGGTTTGCGGGCTTGGGCGGCGCCTTTGATTCGTCGGCCACGCCTGGCCCGGCGTTCGGGGGCAGTGTGCGCCTAGGCCTGAGCTGGCTGCCGTTCGAGCAAGAGCAAACGCGGCTTCGCTTGGAGCTCGAAGGCGCGTTCTATGCGCCCACTCAAACCAGTAACGTCGGCGGCCAAGGGGGAAAATTTCAGCTCGCTTATGGCGCGCCGCTGATCTGCGGAGTGAAGCCGCTCGGCGGAACGACTCTGCTCGCTTGTGCGGGGGCGGAGTTCGGTCAGCTGTCGGGCGAGGGCGTGGGTGATGCGGTGACGACTTCCCATCCGAGCAATACGTTCTGGGCGGCCGCGCGCGCCGAACTCGGCCTGTCCCTACCGTTGGCCACGTCTTTACGGGTCGTCGGCCGAGCTGGCGTGGCGGTGCCGCTGATTCGGCGCGAGTTCGTGCTGGACGGCCCCGAGGTCGTGTTTCGCACCGCGCCAATCAGCGCCCGGGTCGGGCTGGGCGTCGAGCTGTCGCTCTAGCCGTGCGGATCTTTTTTTTCGCGCGCTGAACGGATTGGCTCGATACCGGGGACTGAGGGGGGAAGCGGTGGTGTCTCAGCTCGATGTCTTACCCGAACGACCCCAGAGTGGCCCCAAGCCCTCCGAATTCGAACTGCTCTATGCCGAACACGTCGGCTTCGTTTGGCGTTGTCTCAGGACTTTGGGGGTCCCCAATCGCGCGCTGGACGACGCGGCCCAAGAGGTCTTCATCGTCGTGCACCGCGGTATTGCCGGCTTTCGAGGAGACTCTCAGCTTCGGACTTGGCTGTACGGGATTGTGCGCAATATTGCCTACAAGCAAGCGCGCCGCGTTCGGCGCAAAGATCGCGCGGAGCCGATTGACGAGCAAATCCGCAGCCCGGAGCCCACGCCGAGTGAGCGCGCCGAAGAGGCACAGGCGGCGGACTTCGTGCAACGCTTTGCGCTCGGCCTGCCCGAGAAGAAGCGTGAGGTATTCATGCTCGCCCTAATCGAACAGTTCAGCATCCCAGAGGTTGCCGAGATGACCGGCATCCCTCTCAACACCGCGTATACGCGCCTGCGCGCGGTGCGCGCCGAATTTCGCGCCGCGCTATTGCGTCATCGAGGGGATCATGACTCGACTCGATGACGATGAAGCGTTGATCTTGGGGCAGGCCCGTCGCGGTTTGGGGCCGACGAGCGCGGATGAGCAACGCGTGCTCGCCAATTTGCTGCCGCAAATCGCGCTCTCGCCGAGCGCGGCGGGTGGCGGCGGCTCATTGCGTCGGTCACCGTGGGCAGTGCGCATCGCCGGCTCGGTCGCAGTGATGGGCGCTATCGCGCTCAGTGGTGGGCTGGGTTATCGGCGGGGTTGGGATGCGGGGATCGCCCAACAAAATAGCAAGATCACCCGCGTGAACGCGGCCGCGGTCGCATCGTCCGCGACCGCCGATGCGAAGCTCGAGCTGGCTCCGCCACCTGAAGCGGAGCGTGCGCTCGTGAGCGAAGCGAAAGCAGCGTCGCGAGGCTCGGTCATACGCACACACAGTGTGACGGTGTCAGCGACACCGTCTGCGTCGTCCGCGCCTCTGGGGCTCGACGAAGAGGTGCGTCAGCTGCGCCGAGTCGAGCGGGCGATTCGCGAAGGCAATCCACGCTTCGCGCTGGTGTTGCTCGAGGAGTTGGATCAAGCGATGCCCGCGGGACAATTATTGGAGGAGCGTCGGGCGGCGGGCATCATGGCGAACTGTCAATTGGGTGCTAGCGGCGCAGTTGACGGCGCGCGCGCCTTTGCCAAGACGCATGCAGGCAGCGCGTATCTCACGCGCGTGGTTGAGATTTGCGGGTTGGAGAGCGAACGGAATTCGGTGGCGCCGGGGACACATGCTCCAAGATAGGGAGGTTTATCGATGATTGACAAAGTTCGAAACGTGTTCCTCTTGGCCGCTTTCTCTTCTGTGTTGGGCTGCTCTTCCGAGAGCTCGCCCGTCGATATCGGAGACAGCCGCACTGGCGAAAAATTGGAAGACTACGCTGCGGTGTGGGAAGGCTACGCCGAGGCCTACGACTTCAAGGACGGCTCCGACAAGGTGAAGATTTCGCTCGACGCCTTGGGGCACGGAACGCTCGAAATCGGAAACAGCCCTGCGTTGCCGATCGCGACGAATGGAGACGTCGGATATCCCGCGACTTACGAAGCTACAGCGCAGCTGGCGTCTACGGATCATTCACAAATCCCGACCCTATTCCCAGGGTTCTCGTATCCGATCGCTACGGCGGCAGTCGAGGCGGCGAGGATTCGGCTCTCGGTCAACCCTTGGGAGATCGAACGCGATTGGTGCGCCTTGCAAACGTCCTACCCAGTCCAAAGTGGCAACGAGACCGTCTATCTATGCATGCCGTCCCTGGGCGGAGCAATCGGCGCCACTTGTATTGATTCTAGTTCCACCCCGCCGGTTCCGATGGATTGCGCCAAGCAGGACCTGTGCCAGCAAAGGGTATGCTCATGCGATGCTCGGGGGTGTGCGGGTCGCGACGCGCCGCCACCACTATTCAGCGACGCGAAGCTCGATGCCGCGCTCGACAACGCGGGCGCCTCGCTCGTGGGCACGCTGAAGCTCGTTGCCGGCGCCAACGGAGAGCCACAAACTTCGATCACCGTGCGCTTGCAGCGGGTCTCGAACGACTAACTCGGCGCGCTGGTTACTTTTTGCGCGCGGCAACGACGGCTGCGACGAACTCACGCGCGCGCTCGGTGAGCACGTTCGCGCGGCCGTCTTTCACCGCCGCAACATCGACGAGCTCAGAGCCGACACCGAGCGCGACCGCGCCCGCCGCCAAGAAGTCCTTGGCGGTGTTGACGTTCACGCCGCCGGTGGGCATCAGCTTCACCTGCGGCAGGGGGCCCTTGAGCGCCTTCAAATACGAGGCGCCACCCATGGCCGATGCGGGGAAGATCTTCACCACGTCGGCGCCGGCTTTCCAGGCGGCGATCACTTCCGTGGGCGTGAGCGCGCCGGGCATGGCGGCGATGCCGGCTTCGTGGGCGGCGGCGATCACTGCCGGATCGAAGCCGGGGCCGACGATGAACTCTGCGCCGGCTTCGAGGCACGCGCGTGCATCTGCCGCGTCGAGCACGGTGCCCGCGCCGACCAGGGCGCGATCACCGAAGCGCGTGCGCAACGCGCGGATCACCGCGGGTGCATCGGGGATGGTCATGGTGATCTCGAACACCGAGATCCCGCCGGCCAAGATGGCTTCACAGGCGAGCAGCGCGAGCTCCGGCGAGGGAGCGCGGACCACGGGCACGATACCGACGGTTTCGATTCGCTTACAGACTTCGGCTCGCGTCATCACTCATCTTTCGATTCTGGCGCTCGCGCCTTTCATCGCGCGCAGCACTTCCGGCAGCGTGACCATGGTCGTATCACCGGGGGTGGACATGGCCAAGGCGCCGTGTGCGACGCCGCAATTCAATGCCCAGTCCGGCGATTGGCCGCTCAGCAGGCCGTAAATGAAGCCCGACGCGAACGAATCACCACCACCTACGCGGTCGAAGATCTCGACGTCACGTGGCGGAACTTCGAAGAACTCGCCGTCGTGGTAGCAGAGTGCGCCCCAGCCGTTCACACTCGCCGAGCGCGCGACGCGTAGCGTGGTCGCGATCGTGCGAATGTTGGGGAACGCGGCGATCACGTCCTTGATCATCGCGCGGAAGCTCTCGATCGGTAGCTGCGCGTAGGAATGGTCGACGCCTTCGAGCTTGAAGCCGAGGGCAGCCGTGAAGTCTTCTTCGTTGCCGAACAGCACGTCCACGAAGGGCATGAGGGAGCGGTTGACGGCTTGCGCTTGCGCAGGGCCCCCGAATGCGCGCCACAGGGAATCTCGATAGTTGAGATCGTAGGAGACGCGGACGTCATTCTTCTTCGCTTCTGCCATCGCGGCTTTGGCCACCGCGGGGGTCTCTGGGCCGAGCGCGCAGAAGATGCCGCCGGTGTGCAGCCAGCGCGCACCGTCAGTGGCGAACAGCTTGTGGAAATCCACATCCGCGGGCTTGAGCTGCGAGATGGCAGTGTGCCCGCGATCCGAACAGCTCAGCGCAGCGCGCGGACCGAAGCCGCGCTCCACGAAATTGAGTCCGTTCCTGACGTTGCGGCCGACGCCGTCGTAGCCCTTCCACTGCAGGTAGGAGAGATCGACGCCGCCCTGCAGCATCAGGTCTTCTACCAAGCGGCCGATCGGGTTGTCGGCCAGTGCAGTAACGATGGCGGCGCGCAGGCCGAAGCAGCGGCGCATACCGCGGGCGACGTTGTATTCACCGCCGCCTTCCCAAGCTTGAAATGAACGCGCGGTATGCACGCGCAGCTCGCCTGGATCCAGGCGCAGCATCACTTCACCCAAGCTGACGAGATCGAAACGACACGTGTCGGCGGGACGAGTTGCGAAGGCAGACACGATCAGTGCACTCCGGGGCAATCGGGGCGAAGCAGAGCGATGGCCGCCCAGAGCAGCGGAGCTTGACCGTGCTGGTCGTTCGAACCGAGGGCGATGCTTGCGTAGAATTGTTGCTGCGAAGCGAGCGTGCCCGCGTCCGCTTGGCCGGTGCCGGGACACACCTTGTCCAGGATGCCGCTGCTATTGGTCTTGGTACCGAGAGCGAGCCAGCCGTTGCGCGCGGCGGTGATGTACTTGGCGTCCGTGAGCCAGCCGTTCCTGATGCCCGTGATCAGCGCAAAGGTGAACATGGCCGTGCACGAGCTCTCGGGGTTGGAGCTGGCAAGGTCGAGCACCTGTCGCCACATGCCCGCGTCGGCGCCGCTGGTGATTTGCAGCGGCAACAAGCCGTCCATCTGCTTCTTGTAGCCAGCCATGATTGCGGTGCGATCGGCGCCCGTGGGTAGATCGACCAGGAGCTCGCTCACGCCCGCCGCGACCCAGCCATTGGCCCGGCCCCAATAGGCTTTGGATTGCTTGGTGTGCCAGAAATTGCCGTCGGCTTGTTGCAGCGCGGCTTGATAGGCGAGCATCGTCTTGCCGGCGCGCGTGAGGTATTTCACGTCCTTGGTTGCGCGGTAGGCGTACACCTGCAGGCCCGTGATCATGAACATGTCATCTGCCCAATACCGAGCATCCTTCGAGATGCCGTCGGCCGACGGGTTTTCCCATTGAGCATCGGCTCGGGCGAGACCGAGTGTCTTGCTGCGTGCGTCTTGATTCTCGATGAAGATTTCGAGCGGCAGATCACCGAACGCGCGGTCATCGACCGAGGCGTTTGCCGCATTGGTGGGCGCCGCCGTGCTGCCCGTGGCATAGCGCTCGAAGCCGCTGATCAGCGTGGTGTTGGTCGCGCTGTCCGTCGTGAGCTTGGTGAACTGCAGCGAAGCGACGTAGGTAAACGTCCACGCGTAGCCGGCGCCGCCGTAGGCATCACCCGTGTGACTCTTGAAATTGTTGACTGCGAGTTTGCCGATATCGAGCGGGCCTTTGCCGCTCGGCCAAGTGGCAAACTCATTGATCACTGGGCAAGTGCTGGTGCCGCCGCCCTGGGCCGCACCGCCTGCGCTCATGCCGCCAGCTCCCGCGCCGACGGGCGCTCCGCCGGTCCCGCCGCTGCCAGCGCTTGCGCCGCCGCTGCCGCTGCCGCCACCGGCCGAAGCGGGTGCACCGCCGAATGCGGGCGAGCCACCGGCCGCCGTGCCCGCCGTGCTACCGCCCATACTCGCGATCATGCCCGCGCTGCCTGCGACGCTCGGGGAGCCGCCACTGCCGGCGGTTACCGTCGGGTTGACGGGCGCATCGGTGGAGCTGCAGTTCAAGAGCGCTGCCGAGAGTAAGATCGTGACGATCACGGGCGGCGCGAAGCGGTAAGTGTTGAGTCTCATCGGCTGTTCTCCGGAAGGGACACAGTGTAATGAATTCCGGGCGACGCGGGAGAGCTAAAGAAAGATATCGCGTGGATTTCCGTGCGCTCTGTGTGCTTCGGCGGCTCACTTTCCGTCTCACATTCTGCATCGATCACCTCTGACTCGAACTTTCTGTCAGCAATTTCGCGTCAGCATTCGCCGCGCGATCGTGTTACGAAAACCCACCATCGCTTCAGGTGATCCATCATGAAAACCGTCGCTCGAATTCGTCCCTCCGTAGGCATTCTTTGGGGGGCGTTCGCCGCGTTTGCGACCGTCGCTTGTTCGGACGGAGGCGCGCCGGCGACGAGTGGGGCCGCAGGTGATAAAGCGACTGGCGGCGCAAGCGGCGCGAGCACGAGCGCCGGCAACGGCGGCACGAGCGCGGCGGGTACGAGTGCGGGCGGCACGAGCGCGGCAGGCATGAGCGCGGGCGGAGCGAGCGCGGGCAGCGCGGGCGCGGCCACCGGCAGCACGCCGAGTGGCGGCGGAGCGAGCGGTGGGGCCGGCGGAATTTCCGGCTCTGGAGGTCAAATTATCGGCACAATGGCGGGATCGGGCGGCAGCGCGGCCGGTTCGGGTGGTGCCGGCAATTGCGCGGGGCGCTCGCTCGCGTTGCTCGCCAATGGCACCGGTTCCGACAGCGACGCGGCTTACTCCCGAGTGGTGATCGATTTGGCGAGCGCGCTGCCGATCGGTAACTCCAAGCGCACGGTCGAGTTTTGGGCGTACATCAAATCCACCGACTGGGTGGGCGACAAGAACGAGATTTATTACTACGGCACGTCCGGCACGACGACCGCGTTCGGCATGGATTTCGGGACCAACACCGTCACCGGCATGGCCAACAATCACGCCACGTTGAACCCGTTTACGGACGGCGGTTTCAACGTCGATAGTACGGCCGATCTGGGCATCACTTCGAGCAGCAATCAGTGGGTTCACATCGCGATGACTTGGGACGGCACGGCGCTGCTCACCTACGTGAATGGCAAGCTGGGCATCACCAGTACCGGGATGAGCGGCACGACCATGTTGGCGACCGCCGCCGGGCCGCTGATGATCGGCTGTAACCCCGAAAATAAAGCCTGCTTCAACGGCTATTTCGATGAGTTCAGCGTTTGGAACGTGGCGCGCACCGCCGCCGAGATCAAAGACAACTACAGCAAACCGCGTTCGGGGAGCGAGGCAGGCTTGGTGGGCTATTGGAAATTCGACGATGCAGTGGGCTCGACGACGGCCGCAGACTCGCTGAAGAGTGGCACTGCGCACGCCGGCACGTTGATGGCCGCGGCCACGGCGCAACTGCCGACCTTCGCGGCTCCCCCAGCGCCGCTCCCGCTCGTCTGCCCGTAGTACTTTTTTTGACGGAACACGACGCCGCGTACCACTGCGCGCTACTCATCCACTGATGCGCTTGTGGGCCCTAGCGCGGCCGAAGCCCAAACCTCCGGTTTCCTTCAGATCCGAAGGCGCTGCCAAGGGGTTCCTTGAGCTCAAACGAGTCCGACCTGCGAAACTTGGGTTGCCCGGCCGGTGGAGATTGATGCAAGGTCCGTCGGCGAGCCCTCTCGAGAATTCGAGAAAGTTAGCAATTCGCTTCGCGGGGCGGTCGATAGGGACGGCATGGCAGGTTCAACCAAGGTTTCCAGGTCGGGTGTGTGGCTGTTGCTCGGTGCTCTCGGAATCACCGGCGCACAGATTACGTCGTGCTCAAGCCCATTCCATTCCTGCTACGAGACCAGAACGTGTGCTCCCGTGCCACATGATGAAGCGGGTGCGGCCGGAGACGAATTTGGCGGCACGGGAGGGGGGCAGCCGATCGCCGGCGCGTCAGGTTCGGGTCGAGCCGGTGCAGTATCTGCAGAGGCTGGCCTTGGGGGAACTGACAATGTCGGTGGCGCGAGTAGTGGCGGTACCGATTCCGGAGGCAGCGACGGCAGCGCAGCCAGGCCTGTCGGGGCAGTGTGCTCAACCAGTGACGATTGCGCGCTTGGCAATTGTATCGATGGGGTGTGTTGCGAGGGTGATTGCACCGGGTGTAAAGCGTGCGCCGCGAAGCTGACCGGTAAGAGTGACGGCATGTGCGCTCCGGTCGTCGGCGGGCAGGATCCTCACAACCAATGCGAGGACCTGACTGCCACGAACCAATGTGGAACCGACGGCACTTGCGACGGTTTGGGAGGATGTCGCAAGGTCAGCTCGAGCCATATCTGTGCAGCGGCATCGTGCACTGGCAGCATGTTCAAGCCCGTTGCGACCTGTGACGGAGCCGGTGCCTGCAACACTCCGATGACTGAGAGCTGCGGCACCTATCCGTGCACTACTACCGGGTGCGCGAAGACCTGCTCGTCGCAGGCTGACTGCAGCGGGGCGAGCTACTGCAAGATCACGAGTGGAACTAGCGGGATCTGCACGGCTAAGAATCCAAACGGGACTCTAGCCAGCAGCGCCTTCGAGTGCTCCTCGAACGTCGTGGCCGATGGCGTTTGCTGTGACATGGCATGTACCGGCTGCAGGGCTTGCTCCGGGGCTCCCTTGACTGGTGGCGTGGCGGGGCAGTGCCTCAACGTCGTCGCTAGCTCTTCAAAATCGTGCCCGGCCGCGTCGCCCTGCAAGTTTGCGTCGGCATGCTCCGCGGAAGGTTGCACCGTCCAGCAGAATTTCCAGGACGGCAGCACTGACCCCACGTGCGCTTCTGGCAAGCCGTATTGCTTTTCAGGGGGCTGCGTGGCGTGCAACGTTGACTCGCAGTGCGGGCTCCCGACGCCCAGCTGCAGTGGCCACACTTGTACCTGTCGAAAGCCGAGCAGCACGAACAAGTTGCAGAACCCCGGGTTCGACGCAGGTTTCGCTTCGTGGAGCGCGGTGGGTGCCGTTGTAAGTTTGTCGGCAGATGCAGAGGGTTGTTCCGCGTCGAGCGCAGTCTACGCCTCAGATACGGAAAATAATCCGAGGCAGTGCGTCGCAGGGTCCGTGACACCTGGGGCGACTTACTTCGTGGGTGGTAGGTTCAAGGGGCCCCCAACCGGAAGCTTCGTACGTCTGCATTTCTTTAGCGGTCCTAACTGCTCACTGAGCATAGTTTCCGGTACTGCGGAGACCGTATTGTGGCTCCCTGGCGATGCTGATTGGACGCTACACTCGGCAGCCTTCACGACCCCGCCGGGTGCCGTGAGCGTCGACGTCGCCATCTATGGCATCGGACTATATGTCGATCAGATGTTCTTCGGAACCAACGCCCAATTCTAGCTATGCGGCTGCACACTGTGACGCACCTCTACCCGGCGCGTCACAGCGTGCAACGGGGGCACGTTACTTCTTTCGCGCTGCCGCGACGGCTGTGAAGAACTCGCGCGCTCTCTCTCGGTGAGCACGTGCGCACGGTCCTCTTTCACGCCAGCGACGAAACGTCTGCGCAATCCGCGTAAGTCGACAGTCAGCCGACACTCGCGGAGTTGCTGGGTTGCATGCAAAACGTGCGGGTAAACTTTCAACGCAGATCTAGTGACGGATTAGCGCTGGGCTCGCCACTGCTGGCTCACAAGCCCTCTCTTCGCGCGAACCAGGACAATTGTGCCGCGCTTTGCTTTCCCGCATTGCGGAGCGAAGCATTGCCAGTCAACGCATTGCCCAAATCCCAAAACGAAGCATGCTCGGCGTCGGCAAGCGCGAACGCTCCGTGCATCGATCGCGCAACGAGTAGTGAACTCCGCGAGAGAGCCCAAACGCGTGAGCTACGTGCCGGTTGACATCGCGAATACAGACATGGTGTTATCCCGCCGTTCGGAGTTCGAGCTTGCCCCGCGCCTCCAATCGCGGTGTACGTCAACCCGCCCTTTTTGAAAGTCGAGCGCCATCGTGACTTTAGCATTCGGTCTCGGAGCAATGAAGCGATCCCCTGTCTTGTACATCGGCAGCTTGGCCGCTTTCGTGAGCATGAATTGCTCGCAGGCCGGACCGTCGACGAGCCCAGCACCTACGGCTGGCGCGCCCGCCGCCCAAGCGGGTTCCGCTGGTGCTCCGGCGCTTGCGGGCGCAGGCCCGGTTGGCGTGTCCGGCGCGCCGACGACGAGCGGTGGCGCGGGCGGTTCCGATAGCGGGGGCGCGGGTGCTCCTGCTTCGGCCGGCTCAGCGGGCACGCCGACAACGAGCGGCGGCGCTGGCGGCGCACCGGGTGGCGCAGGCGCGGCTGGTGCAGGCACGGCTGGTGCAGGCACGGCTGGTGCAGGCACGGCCGGTGCAGGCACGGCCGGTGGCGGTGGTCTCGCGGCAGAGGTCGTGCCGGACTTGTACAAAGGCTTCTACTGGGAGGCGAGTTGCTCCGGAACAATAGATGTTACGGGCAAGAACTGCCCAATGAGTGGTTCGGGCTCCATGTGCACCACAGCCAACATGGACCGTGTGACGAACATTCCGGTCAAGGGAGTCAAAGACGAGCTTTACACGATCAACATCGAAGTCCGCGGCGTGGTCGGCACCCGTTGCTACCAGGGCGGAACCCGCGCGTCGACCGCGGCGCTGAACGAAAGCGGCAACAACAACTGGTGGTACATCGGCGGCACACGCGTCAATCCGACCGGTTGGTGGAATTCGTACGAACTCAAGGTGACTCCCTCCACCGGCGACCCGTCGGGAGATGTGTACTACTTCAACGGTTCTGGAACGCAGGGCAGTGCTGCTTGTGAGAACGAGGCGACCTACCTCATCAACTATAAGGCGAGCTTCAAGGCCAAGGGCGGCGGCTCGCTCGCGTTCAAGATCCACGACGACAACTGCAAAGGGCTGCAGAACTGCGGACCAGACATACAGCCCAACACGGCTTGCGTCCCCCGCACCGTTGACTTGACCGGTATGTCGGCAGCGCCCCCCGCGAACTTCACTCAGCCGCCCATGAACATGCAGTGGAGGCCGCAGTGGATGTTGATCGGGGTGACCTCGGTGACCAGCCCGTAAACCGTGCTAGCGCCGCGAAGCGCGTCGTATCGCATCGGCGTCGCCCCCATTCCTTGCTCTTTGCTGACAATAGGAGACTAAGTTTGATGTCGTCGCGTTCGCGGCTGTGTGCAGCTTGCATTCACGTCTTGGCATGCCTCTCGTTCTCGACGGCGCTCTTCTATCCTCGCAGCGCGCGCGCAGAGAAGGTGCTTGTCAAGGGCGACAATTGGGAGGTGTACACGGACGGTCGGGTCGGCGCTTTTCTCAGCTGGGTCGTCGGCGACGGCGCCCCAGTCGCGAACAAGATGATCACGCTGCCCGACGGGTCCGTCGTGCCCGAGGTCATCTATGGCGGCCAATGGCCGTTGAATGCGAAGCAAGACAGCGAGACGTCGCAAGGCACCGTTAATTCGATGCGCGTCCGCAGCGGGTTCATCGGCAACGTGCTGGGCTTTGGTGTCCGCACCGAGATAGTTCCTCAGCTCAAGGCGTCGGCCTACATCCAAATGTGGTCCTTCGTCGAGAGCGAAGGCAGGAGAAAGGATTACCCCAATCCCGTCGACGTCAGACAGGGATATGCCAAGCTGGAGGGGCCATGGGGAAGCTTTCTCGCGGGCAGAACCAGAACCTTGTTTTCGCGTGGAGCCACGGACATCAACACGCTCTATGCCCACCGCTGGGGCATCGGTTTCCCGAATCAAGTTGACTCGAGGGGCCCCACGCAGGGCATGGTCGGCTTTGGCGTTCTGGGCAGCGGTTTTGGCGCCGGCTTCATCTACGGCAGTCCGGTCCTTGCGGGCTTCCAACTCAACGTTGGTCTGTTCGATCCGGTGCAGTTGGGGGCAGGCGGCTGGTCCCGCACGCAGCTCGCCCGACCCGAGGCCGAGCTTACCTTTGAGCGACCCCTCGGTAGCCTGGGCAAGGTCGTGCTGTTCGTGAACGGGGCCTATCAGAAGCTATACAAGCCCGGTTATTGCGTGGCATCGGCGACCACCGGTCCGTGCGACGAGACGGCGGTGGGCGTTGGCTACGGCGGGCGTTTGGAGGTCGGCCCAGTGCGCCTCGGATTGGCCGGGCACTACGGCAAAGGGCTCGGGCTCAGCTTCGCGCTCGAGAACAGCTACGCCGCGATGGATCCACTCAACAATCTGCGCACCTTCGACGGGTACTACGCGCAGAGCCAGATCGTGCTCAATCGCTTCGATATCTTCGCCGGCGCGGGCATCACCCGTGTCTTCTTGACGCCGCTGGACCTGACACTGCCGCAGAACAGCAACATCAAGAACCAAATCGGTATCAACGGCGGAGTGGTTTACAACCTGTCGGAAAACCTGCACTTCGACCTGGAGTACATGCGCGCCGAGGCCCACTGGTGGCTCGGCGAAAAGCAGGTCTTGAACAATTTCGCCACCGGCATGACCGTGAATTGGTGAGCGCGGAACCGCCGAGGTCGCACTAACCGATGCCTCGAACGTCCGAATTCGTAGGCCGATACCGTTGGCTGATCTGCCTGCTGCTGTTTCTCGGCACATCGATCAACTACATCGATCGCCAAATTCTCTCGCTGCTGAAGCCGATCCTCGACGATCAGCTGCATTGGACGAACGCCGAATACGGCAGCGTGAATGCGGCCTTTCAGGCTTCGTATGCAATCGGGCTCTTGCTCTTTGGCCCTTTCGTCGATCGCTTCGGCACGAAGATCGGCTACGCGGTTTCGATCGCGGCTTGGAGCCTCGCGGCGCTTGGTCACGGCTTCGTGGGCAGCGTGAATGGCTTCTTTCGGGCGCGCGTCGCGCTCGGCGTCAGCGAGGGTGGCAACTTCCCCTCGGCGATCAAGGCGGTCGCGCTCTGGTTTCCGAAGCGCGAGCGCGCGCTCGCGACCACGCTGTTCAACTCCGGCGCCAACGTAGGCGCGGTGCTCGCGCCGGCGATTGTGCCGTTCGTGGCCGCGACTTGGGGTTGGCAATCGGCGTTCGTGCTCGCCGGTGCGGCCGGCCTTTTGTTCCTGCTGCTTTGGTTGCCCTTCTACGATCTCCCCGAACGCGTCGCCCGGTTGAGTGAACGCGAGCTCGCTTACATTCGCGCCGACAAAGACGAAGCGTCTCCCAGCGAGGAAGCGCACAGCAAGGGCTCGCAGAAGTGGCTCTCACTGCTGCGCTATCGTCAAACCTGGTCGTTCATCGTGTGCAAGTTGCTCACTGATCCGGTTTGGTGGTTCTTCCTGATTTGGCTGCCTGACTACTTCAAGAAGACGCGCGCGCTCGATCTCAAAGCGAGCTGGCTGTACTTGGTTTCGATTTACTCGATCGTGACCGTGCTCAGCATCGCCGGTGGTTGGCTCACGGGATACCTCGTGAAGCAAGGCATCACCCCCGTACGCGCCCGGAAGATCGCGATGCTCGGTTTCGCGCTGTGCGTCGTGCCGATTCTATTCGTGACCAAGATGAGCACCTGGGGTGCCGTCGTGCTGATCGGCGTGGCCGGCGCCGCGCACCAAGCCTGGTCCGCCAACCTGTTTACGACCGTGTCCGACATGTTCCCCAAGCGCGCGGTCGCCTCGGTCGTAGGCCTCGGAGGCATGGCGGGCTCACTCGGCGGCATCGCGTTTCCGATCCTGGCCGGTAAATTGCTCGATCACTTCACCAAGATCGGGGACATCACCGCAGGTTACGGCTTTCTATTCGCCTTCTGCGGCTTTGCGTACTTGCTCGCGTTCGGCATCAGCCACGCGCTCGCGCCGAAATTCGCGCCCGTCTCTGATTTGCCTTGAGCGGCGCGTTGCCGCCGTTCTTTGGTTGATGGTCACGCGACACGTCGTGTCGCACTCAGCCTTCGGCGTCGAAGTGCGGGAACACGGCGTGACGCGGGGTGCGATGCAGGATCGCGATCGCCCCCCTCTCGCTCGGCGTGTCTGCGGGCAGAAGTCGCCCGCTCAGCGACCCATCCAGCCGCCATCTACGGTCAACACGTGGCCCGTGACGTAGCGCGCGGCGTCCGAGCACAGGAACACTGCGGCGCCTGCGATGTCGTCTGGTTCGCCCCAGCGGCCCGCGGGGATGCGCTCGAGGATTTGACGGCTGCGGTTGGGATCGGCGCGCAAAGCCTCGGTGTTTTTCGTGGCGATGTAGCCGGGGGCGATGGCGTTCACGTTCACGTTCTTGCTTGCCCATTCGTTGGCGAGCGCTTTGGTGAGCTGGCCAATGCCACCCTTCGAGGCCGCGTAGGCCGGCACGAGAATACCGCCTTGGAAGGTGAGCAAGGACGCGATGTTCACGATGCGGCCGCCGCCTTGCTCGATCATCAGCTTGCCGATGCTTCGGGATAGCCGGAACGGCGCTGAGACGTTCACTTCCATCAGGAAGTCCCAATCCGCGTCCGTGTAGTCGACCGCGGGTGAGCGCCGAATCGACCCCGCATTGTTGATCAACAGATCGATGCGCCCGAACGCACTCACTGCCTTCGTGGCGAATGCATCTTGCGCCGCGCGATCGGAGAGATCTGCCGACAGCGCGACCGAGCGTGGGCCGAGCTTGCGGATCTCTTCGCTCGTGGCTTGGGCTTCCTCCCCACGGCCGTGGCAGATCACGTCAGCGCCGGCTCGCGCGAGCCCTTTGGCGATGGCTGCGCCGATGCCCGTGCTCGAGCCGGTGACCAGAGCCACCTTGCCTTCGAGATTGAACCAGTCGAGAGACATGCTTACTTCTTGCTCGCTTCCAGGCCAGAACCGGCTTGATCGAAGCCCGGTTGAACGTTGACTACACCGAATTGCCGATCTTCGACTTCACGGTGCGCGGCCATCATCCAAATGAAGTTGATGCTGTGACCAGGGGCCGCGACGTTCGGGTGGTAGCCGGCGGGCATCAGCACTGCGTCGCCGTCGCGCACCAGACTCACGAATTCAGGCTGGTCCGGCTTGGTGTACACGAGCTGAATGCCGAACGCGGGCGCCGGCATGTCGAAGTACACGTAGACTTCTTCGAGTAGCTTGGTGTGCTCGTGCGGCGGCCAGCTGGTCCAATTGCCCGGCTGCGAGCGGGTGAAGCCGCACAAGATTCGGCCCGCTTCGACGTTCTTGCCGATGATGATGTTGAGGTCGCGCGTGGTCGCGGCGCCGCCGGCCGTGAATTTCAAGGCCGCGTCTTGTTTGACCTGCGCGTAGCGCACGACCTGCAGCGGGTAGTTTCCTTCTACGTCTGCGGAGCACTCGACGAGGTCGACTTCGGACGTGGTCGAGACAGCCACGGCAGAGCCGCGCGGCACGTAGATCGCATCGTAAGTGTCCAGCTCGTACGCAGTGCCGTCGACTGATACCCGGCAAGCGCCTTTCATGCACAAGAGCGCGGTTTCGCGGTTGCCCGTTTCGAACGAAACCTCGCGCGCGCTGCTGTCGAGCCGAACGCGTCCGTAGGCCAAGTGTGCCAGGCCGCTGTTCTCCGGGGTTACGGAGATGACGCGACCGAGGCTTTGGGCGGTGCCCGAGAAGATCAACTTTTGGGGATCGAGAATGACGTCGTTCATGTCGAGCTACTTTCGTGTGCCGCTACTAGAGAGCGCGCCGGAGTCTATCTCAAATGCGCTGTCGCTGCCTTGCTCGACAAGCAACGTTCGTGATATTTCCGCCCCCGAAAGTGGGCAAAATATGACGAGAGTTCGATACGGTTTGGCGTGCTCGGTAGCGGTCTCCGTTGGGACCTGTGTGGCAGTTGCGTTGGCGGCGCCACCGGCAGCACCGGCCGGCGTCAAGCCAGCAGACGCGAAGGCTGCTGCTGCGAAGCCTGCCCCTCCAACGCCAGCGGGTGCAAAGCCTGCGGACGCGAAGCCAGTCGTCGCCGCGGGCGCCAATCTGCTGAGCGTCACCGTCGCGAACCCGTCCGCGTTTGCGCGAGCCAGGGAGACCATCGCGCTGTCGGGTGCGGAGCTCGCCAAGCTCGCACCGGGCTTCGAGTTGAAGCAGGCATTGGTCGTCGATGCGGGCGGTCGGCCCGTGCTCTCGCAGTTGGTCGACATGACCGGGGACGACGAGCCCGATGATCTGGTGTTCCAAGCCGACTTCGCTCCCGGTGAAGCCAAGCGCTTCAATCTGCGCCTCGGGCAGCGTCATCCCGTTCCCGCTGCGGAATACAAAGCTTACGGTCGCTTCGTGCGCGAACGCCACGATGACTTCGTGTGGGAGAACGATCTCGTCGTTCATCGCATGTACGGCCCCGACCTGGAGACTTTCGCGAAAGATCCGCTGGTATCGAGCGGTATCGATACCTGGGCCAAGCGCACGCCCAAGCTCGTCGTCAACGAGTGGTACATGACGGACGACTATCACCAGGACGCCGGGCAGGGCGCTGACTTCTACGGCGTCGGTAAGTCGCGCGGTTGCGGCGGTCTCGGCGTTTGGTCCGGGAACAAACTGTATTCGTCGCGCAACTTCACACATTCGCGTGTGCTCGCGAACGGGCCCATCCGTCTCGTTTTCGAGCTCACTTATGCGCCCTGGGAGGTGCCCGGTGGCGCGCGCATCAGTGAAACGAAGCGCGTGATCCTGGACGCGGGCACGCCCTTCAATCGATTCGAGAGTACGTTTACCGGCAGCAAAGGCGCGCTCTCGGTGGGCATCGGCATCGCCAAGCACCCGGGCGGCGCGGTTCAGTTCGACGCGGGCTCGAGGGCCATGCGCGTTTGGGAGCCGGTCAAGGACACCAAGGGTACCCCGAGCGGCAACCTAGGCTGCGCGGTCGTGTTGGGCGCTGGCGCGTCACTCGAAGCGCAAGCCAGTGACCTCGACTACCTCGCGGTGACGCCGACGGATGCAGCAGGGCGGGTCGTCTATCGCGTCGGCTCGGCTTGGGATCGCGCCGGTCACGTGCGTGACGCGGATGCTTGGGCAAAAACGGTGGAGGGGCTCGCCGCTAGGGCAGCCGTTCCTCTTCAAGTCCAAGTCGTGCCTGCCACGCCCAAGTAAGCAAGGACGAACGCGCGGAGGTTGCTTTCGGTAGCCCTAACCGCTGTTCCTACGCGCGTTCAACTCCTCCAACTCGCCCGGGGCGAAGCTGAAGCGTTCAGTGCCTTCGTCGCTGACCGATACGCTCAATTGCAGGAGTAGCGCCGACGCGCTCGGATCGCCGCTCGCGCGTGCCTTCTCCAGGTATGCCACGGCGGTGCCGAGGGCAGCGCTCGCTCGGCGTGCGTTGCCCGTCGCCAGCGCACGCCCGGCCTCGATCAACTGCTCTCCTACGTGCTGCCGCCAGAGTAAGGCCGCCATGTCAAACCGAACTGCAGGTGCTGAGATCCGAACCGAATCGCATCGACTTCATGCGCTGTCCTTCCAAGTGTGGCTTCACGAAAACCCATAAATGTAGATCGTACCTGCACCTCAGCGCCAGTCGCATACGTAGTGGCCACATACGAATGCACGACATGAGCAAGCGCACATGTCGCGAATTCTACGCCTCGGCGCGTATCTGTGCCGTCGATCCCTTTTAGCCTCGTCTTGCGGGTTTCGTTTTGGGACGGTGATTTGCCCGGAGTAAGACGAATCGGCGCGTGGGTAAGGGTGCGCGCTTTGGCGCGTGTGGCGAAGTCAGGCGGGTTTTCGCGAACGGCGGCAAACTTCACGGTTGGCCTCGCGTTTGCAGTGAGTGCTGCTCGTGGAAGCCCTCGAATTGGACACTGACGCGCTCTTGGAGCGGATTGCGAACGTTGTTGGCGATTGTCTGGCAGTTGGCTCGTTGAATCGCAAGACCGGCGCACTCAGCGCATCTCTACCTCGTGTGGAGTTATGGGCCGCTGCGCTGTCACGCGCGGCAGCAGGCACCGGCGCAGTTTTCCCGGGCGTACGCTTGGGCGCGGTCGCTGCGGTGCTGAACAACGTTTCGGACAGCAAAGACCGAGCCTCGCAGCTTCAACACGTGTCGCTCGCTACGGAAGGCGCACGCATCGTCTTCCAACGCTGCCCCTGGGACGAGCGCGATGTTCTGTTCGTGGTGTTGCCAGAAGACGGTGGCGCCGAGACGAACTTCGCGCTGCTCCGACTCGTGCTGGAATCGGTTCGTCGTGACGTCGCCATCGTCCGCGCTCCGCGCGTGGAAGAGCGCTGCTGGAACTAGCGTGCGTCGTGGTGTCGGAATCCGCATGCAGGCCCACTGCCTCGCGAGCGGATAGTACTTTTAGTGTGTCCGCGCTGTGAACGAGTTCACGCTGAGCAGCGTGCGTGTCTGTTGATCGCAGACGATCGCAGTGCATTCTCGTGTTGCGTCGATCTGAAATTGCGCTGCGCGTGGTGCAGCAAATGGCGCAATTTGTCCGCGAATTTTGGCTATCAATGCGCTCGATGGACGCGTGATCACGCTGGCGGTTCTCGCCGGCTCATGCGTTGTACGAACAACGCATGAGCGAGAGTGGTGACCTGCGCGAAACGTGTGACTGCTCGCCGCGAGTGTTCGAGAGTGCGAGCGTCGTTGCGAATGTGTGCAGAGGGCTGGACGTTGGGCAGCTCCGATGTTAGAGACATTATTGTCTGACGTTGCGAATGCGCGCTCGCGTTTGCTTGCGCGCTAACTCTCTCGAGTTGTGGGTGTCGTGGGTTGAGTGGCCCGACGAGTTCGTCGGAGCACTCGAAAATGGGATGACGGCTTTCGTCATCTCCGAGCGCACGTGCGCTTGCTCCCACAGGGTGTGGTTTCGGGGCTGACGGGATTCGCCATTGTCGGCGAAAGCGTAGTGGTGCGCGCTCACTTAGATAACGCGCGATATCTGACGTTTGTACAATTGAAAGGATCACCCAGTGAAAGAAGTCTTGAGGTACATCTTCGACAGGAAACGAGCATACAACCGCCTTCCGCTGTTCGAATGGATGCGCGACGAACAGTTGAGCCCGAGGCAGCGTCTGGCCTTCTATCCGTGCATGGCGCACTTCATCATGAGCTTCGGCGACCTGAACAAGTTCGTGCTGCGTGAAGAGCGCCCGGGCGATACGTTTCAGGACATGGTCAACGCGCACACGGCCGAGGACGACCATCACTGGCCCTGGTACTTGGAAGATTTCACCAAGCTCGGCTTCGACGCCGAGATGCGAGGCACCGATTGGATGAATTTTCTGTGGGGTGAAGAGACCAAGCAGAACCGCATTCTCTTGGCGCGCCTCACCTCACTGATCAAGATGACCAACAGCCTGGAGCGGTTGGTCGTGATCGAAGCCATCGAAGAGACTGGCAACGTGCTGTTCAGCACGATGTTGCCCCTGGCGGTCGCGGTGGAACAGGAAATTGGGCAGCAGCTTCGCTACTGCGGTCCGTTTCACTTCGAGCTCGAGTCGGGGCACGCCGTCGGAGCGGATCATCGCGCTCTGGTCAGCGTCAAGCTGGACGAGAACGCGCGAGCGCGTTGCCGCTGGATGATCGACGAGGTGTATTCGGCCTTCGAAGGCTGGACCCACGAGCTACTCCGCTACGCACACGCGCATCCGCTGCCTGCAGAGAAAACGGATTTCGCGTCGGCCACCTTCCGGATTGGCGCCAGAGTCGCAGTCGCAGAAGTCGACGAACTCGAAGCGCGCAAGCTGGGCTGAGCGGCGAGAGTCGCGGGCGCGCTGGTCGTGCTCGCGGTTATCGTGAACGAGCTCGTTGAGGCTCCGATAGCCGGAGTCTCAACGAGATGGCGCGCGCTGACGATCCGGCCGTAGCCCCCGCCGCAGCTGCGAGGGCGCGTTTCAGCGCGCCTGCGCGCGAGCGACCGCTTCTACCATGCGCGGGATGGCGACCGAGATCAGGATGCCCAAGTTCGCGCGCTTGTTGTCGACCAGGATGCCCTGGAGCAACGCCCCGTGGTTGACGACCGCGACCGTGTGGTTGCCCTCCATGTCCAGCAAGTAGTAGCGGGCGAGCGGTGGGAAGTTCGAGTCGGTCAACGAACTCTCGAGTTCGGTGGTGATGCGCGTGAACAGCGCGACCGCCACCGGTTGCTGATTATACCCAGCCAGCGAGAGGCCGGCGGTGCGCTCCCAGATATCGGTGGCGACGAGCCCGTCGCGCAGCACGTTGCGGAGATCTTGAACGGCAAGGTCGAGGATTTTGGTATCAATCATGGGTTCTTTTCCGGTTAGTCGCGAGCGCGCGCCCACGTTGAAGGTTTGAGAATCAGAGCCTGCGCACGGTGATTTCCAGCGCGTCCTTGAGTTGTTCGAACGCGCGCGAAGAGAGCGGCTCGGATCCGACGGCACCGAGACAGAAGCCGCCGCGCTCGTTGCGAGTTTCGACCCAGGACATCATGTTGTCGCCGAGCCAGAGCGCGCCGGCGGTCGCGTCGATGCCCGGGATCATGCGCACCGAGACCAATGCAGAGAGCAACGGTCCCACGAGCGAGACGTGAGCTTCCGAAATGCCGTGCGCAGCCAAGGTGAGGCCGTTGTCATCGGCGATGAATGCGCCCGTGCACCGTTGGTGATCGAGCGTCCACGCGAGTAGCGCGTCCAAGCAATCGGAGGGGTTGTCCGACGTTTGGATCAGCCGTGGCGCGGGGAATTGGGACTTCAGTCGCGCTGGCGGCGGCACCGTGATCGACCTCGGTACCGCGGCCGCAACGGCAGCGGCCGCGGGGGCCAGGGCGGGGGCGGCGGGCGGCATCGGGCGCGCGAGCGCGATTCCGCCGGCTGCCCCAAAGGTGTGAAGGGTTGGTCGCCGGGGCGAACTCGCTCGGGCAAGCAACTGCGCAACGCTCGCGGCGTCAGTCCACGAGACGGATCGGGCCGTCATCTTCTCCTCCTTCTTGGACGCCTAGGCGCCCTTCGATTTCTGCTGCCAAACTGTCGAATACCGCAGCCACCGCGGGTGCGCGCCGGCTCAGCAAACCGAGCGGCACGCCCGCGCGGCTAGCTTGCAAAAAAGTGCTGTCGCGCGGGATGGCCGTGTCGAAAACACTTTCACGATACAACGCCCAGAGCTCCTCCAGCGATGCGAGCACGACCGGATCGCGGAACGAGCTCATATTGCACACGACGCCCAAGAGCGAGCAAGCGTCGCCTGCATCGCGCAATTGCGCGAGCAGGTCCAGCAGGCGCGGCAAGGAGCGCAGGGCGAGCGGCTCACACTGCGCTACGGCGATCACGCTCTCCACCGACTCGAGCGCCAAGCGCGTCATGCCGCCGAGTCCGGCCGGCGTGTCGAACAAAACGGCGTCGTACTCGCTCTGGCTGCGATCGAGGATGCGGCGCAGGATGTCGTTGTCGCGGGCGCATTTCGCCATGTCGTCGATGGCCATCGTATCGACGAAGCCCATGGGCAAGATTTGCAGCTCTGGTAGCCGAGTCTTGACCACCTCTGGGAGTTCACGTCCCTGAGACAGGCTCGCCGCGATGCCCGCGCGATCGCTGACACCATCGAGCGAGAGACCGATGGCGCCCTGCGGGTCGGTGTCCACGAGCAGCGTCCGCGTGCCTCTGCGCGCGAATGCGAAGGCACAATTGAGCGCTGTGGTGGTCTTTCCCACACCGCCTTTTAGGCTGGTAAATGCGATAGACAGTGTCATTTGGGATACCCTAACTTGCGTAATTGCTCCAAGTTGGCGCGGACTAGGTGTGATGCCGGATCCAGCTCGGAGAGATCCACGAGCGCACGTGCGGCGTCGTCGTAGTTTCGCACCATCATCGAGCGGCGCGCCGTCTCGTTGAGTTGCCGAATGCGCTCGGCCAGCTGCTCCGGGGTGGCGAGATTCGCCTCCAATTGGCGGGCCGACATCGGGGGCGGCTGCGAGACGAGACCTTCGTCGATCAGACGCAGCGACTCGAAGACCAGCTCTTGCAGGCCTTTGAAGATGGTGCGCTCTTTGCGTGAGCCGAGCGCGCTGCTGACGCGCGCGCGAATCTCGGGCCGAATCAAGCGTGCGAAGGCCTCTTCACCGACGCCCAGCGCGTCGAAGGCGGTCCAGACTTGCCCGTCACGGACTTCGATGACCCCCGCGTCACCGCCGTCTTGGCTGAGCACGAGCACGTGAGATCCCCCCGACATGCAGATCATTTGCAGGAAGTCCACGGGGGCGAAGTTCACGTGCGGCGGCGTCGAAGGCCTACCCTGTGCGCGCGCCATCATCACCAGGGTCTCTTCGGCAATCGGGTGCGTTGTGCGCGTGAGCCCTGGCGCTACTGGCAGCTCGTGCTCTTCATCGACCGCCAGCACCAAGCGCTTGGTGCGCGAAAGCAGCTGCTCGATCGCATCTTCCGGCGCGCCATCCAAAGGATGAGTGTAGAAGACCAGAGCTAGGCTCGGCGCGTCGTCGAGCACTTGCTCCAGCTCGTGCCAGGTAGCTGCGCCGAGCGCGCTCATCGACGTCTGATCGGCAATGATTCGAATGCAGCGCATGCGCTCACGCAGCGCGGTATCGGCGACCACGGCAAGATTCATTCTCGCCTAGCTGCTTTCGAGATCGAGATCACGTTGCGCACGACGCAGCATTACCTGCGCTCCCTTGTCGCCGGGCCGCAGCACATCGCAGTCGCGGAACGCGGCAACGGCGTCTGCGAAGCGCCGCTGAATGAAAGCAGCCGTACCCAACGAAAAAGCTTGTTTGTAACGCCGATCTTCCTCCGTCTCGACGACGGGAGCGGGCAAAGGTAACTCCGACGGGCTGCGCGCGGTGTCTGGCGCGGGCTGATCGGGGGGAAGGCTCGCGATGAACGCAGCAGGCTCACTCACCGCCGAGTCAATCGCGTGAACACCCGAAGACCGCGTGCGCTCGAGGTCGACACTGGACGGCGCGGTGTCGGGTTTGCGGTACAAACCGACCAAGACTTGCAACGTCTTGAGCTGCCCGAGCGGGCACATCTGCGCAATGTCACCGAAAGTCGAGCTGCCGTCGATGTAGCGCGATACCAGCACCACGTCCGGGGAACGCGCGGTGTTCACCGCCATTTGTTGGGCGATTTGATCGAGCCCGCCGAGACGCTTGGCGTACGCGCCGATCAAAAATTCCTTGATCTGATCGATGCTCTTCTGAAGCTCTGCGCTGTCCGGCGAGTCGGCGCGTGCGCGGTACAGAACGGCCAGCGCCTCCTCGTAGCGGCGTTCGCGCAGTAGCACCAAGACGTCAGCGCGTACCAGCGCCGCGCTCGCGTCACGCTCTGAGCTCATCGCAGCCGCCAACTTACTCCGCTCGGCAATGCGCATAATGCAACGATGGTACTATCGTGTGACAACATTGCGCTAGGGGCATCCGTGGACACTCGCTATCGTCCCTCGCATTTTCGAACGGTCGAGTATGCACTCGAATTAAGACATTCAACCTAAAGGGTTAGATGGCGGATCTCGCCGCTGGATCGGTGTGCAGCATTCGCTACGATCGTGTTGATCGCGTGTTGATCGTGTTGATCGCGTTTCGATGATCGAAATGCAGGCGCGAAGTGCGGCTACATCGTCAGCAGCGGGTCGTCATCGCGCTCTGAAATCAGCACTCGTAGTTGCCCTTGCGCGGTCTCCTCCAATCGACGGCCAAATTCCGGCAAAAAACCGCGTTCGGTATGAGTGTGTTCGGACAAGATGACGCTCGAGCCTGCGCGCAGTTTCGAAAGGATGTCGTGGTGGCGCATTTCGCCAGTCACGAACAGATCGACGGGCGGCGCCTTTTCGAACAAGCTACCACCTGCTCCTGCACACACCGCAATGCTCGAAATCGGCGCGCCCGCCGCGTGCGCTGCAGCCGTCGCCACGCGCACCGTGCCGAGGCCGAGGTGCGTTTTCAAGCGGGTGACGGCTTCGCTCAGCGCGATTGGCGTTTCCAGTCGAAGTAGCCGACCTGCGCCGACATCCGCGCGTGGCGGTGTGAGCAACGGGTATAAGTCCCAAGCCGGTTCTTCATACGGATGATGCGCAGCGATCACGCGTGCAAGAGCTCTCACCGCTGACGCCGGACAGCGCATTTCTAGCCGCGTCTCCGCCACGAATTCGAGCTTGCCGCGTTCGCCGACGCGCGGCGCGGTCGCATCGTTGCCGAAGAATGAGCCGCGCCCCGAAAGCTCGAAGCCGCACTCCGAATAGTTTCCGATGCTGCCCGCGCCGAGTTCGCGCGAGAGCGCGCTGCGCAGCTCTGCGACGTGCGTCTCGGGCACGAACACCACCAGCTTGAACTCTTCGTGCCCTGGCCTCGTGGGCTGCGCGATCAACGCTGTCGTGGGTCCGACGCCAAAGGCGCGGGCGAGCCAATCGTTCACGCCGCCCACCGCGGCGTCGAGCGCGGTGTGTGGTGAGTAGATGGCAAGACCCGCGTCCAGCGCGCGCAGGAGCACCCGCTCTTCGGGTGAGCGTGCGCGTAGCCGCTTGAGCCCGCGGAAGAGGGGCGGATGATAAGCGATCACCATGTCTGCCCCGCGCTCGATGGCCTCTTCCAATACGAGCTCACCGAGATCGATACACAGGAACGCTCGTTCGATCGGGCGCACCGCTGCGCTCAGCGGTTCCAGCAAGAGCCCGGTGTTGTCCCAATCTTCGCTCAGGTGCAGCGGTGCCAGGCGCTCGAGCAGCGCGATCACTTCGGCCAGCGTTCGGCTCATGCGCCGCAGCATAACCCGCGCCGCCGCCCCCGCGCGTCCTTCTGGTCTCGGTGCGCGCGTAGCGCCGCGCGCGCTCGCGCCCGAGCGCGCGGATGGCAGCACAGCCGCATGCCCGGAACCAAACGAGCTAAAAGTCTTGGATGACCAGATCGCGATCAGCCAATGAGATGGCGGACCCACATAGGCTGACCGACCAGGCGCCTGCTTTCCACGGGCTTCAGCGCGGGCGGCCCAGCGCCCCCGTCCGAGCGTGCGCCAACGAGAGTCTCCCACCGCGCGCCGCAGGCGCCGCGCGTCAGTTTCTCTCGGCCCCGCGCGCGACTAGTCCCCGAACCGAATATTCGCGGAGGAAGACTGCGCGAGCCGCTGCCGCGTCATCGATGCAGGGTATTCCAGCAGCAGGCCTTCGCTCGGTATGCCCGTCAGCAGGCGTTCCAGATCTTTGGCTGAAGCAGGCCGCTCGGCGGCACGTTTCTTCAAGCACAACATCACCGCCGCATCCAAAGCTTCGGGGATTTGTAGGTCCGGACGAGCGACGCGAAGCGGGCGAGGGATCTCGCGTTGATGTAGCTCCAGCAATTCGCGACGGTTGCGGCCACGGATTGGCAGATCGCCAGTCAAGGCTTCGTACATCAGCACGCCAAAGGCGTATAGATCCGTGCGCGGGTCGACGGGAGCCCCGATGCATTGCTCGGGTGCCATGTATTCGGGTGTGCCCAGCGTGTAGCCGTCTTGGGTCAAACCTTCCGACTCACCCAATTTGCTCATCCCGAAGTCCAGCACCTTGATGCTGCTATCCTCGTTGATGAAGATGTTCCCGGGCTTCAAATCACGGTGCACGATGCCGAGCTGATGTGCGGCGCTCAGCGCATGGCAAACCTGAACGAACATCGGGATGCCGAAGCCCGGAGCGATGGGGCCCTGTGACTTCAGACGTTGGGCGAGACTCATGCCATGCAGCAGCTCCATCACCACGTAGATCGAGCCGTCTGGCATCTGATCGAGGTCCAGCGTCTTTACGACGTTGGCTTGTTCGATCGAACCTTGCACGCGCGCTTCGCGTCGGAGGCGCGCGATCTCGGAGGCGTCTACCGCCGCCGCGCCGCGCAGCACCTTGATCGCGACCTTCGCGCCGATACCCACGTGTTCGGCGGCGTACACCGCGCCGATACCGCCCGAGCCGATGCGATGCAAAATGCGATACTTTCCGCCCAAAGTCTCGCCGGCCAAATCGCCGGCCGCGTCGCGGAAGTGACCGCGCGCTTCGAGCCCGCGCTCCAGCGCCGCGATGCGGTTCTTTTCGAATACGCGCGAGGCGCGCTCCTCTTCGACGCGCTCGGTGAGTCGACCGATGGCCGCGCCCGCGCCGGTACCGATCAAGGTCGCGATGGCGGCTCCCAGCTGGCTGCCAGCGGCCAGCACGGCCGCGCCGCAGCTGAGCCCGCCGAGTGCGGCCCCGAGCGGCACGCGGTGGCGGCGCGGTGTTGACCAGCGAATGTGGTACCGGCATTCGGTGCCGCCTTTTGCCAGACACACGTCGTGCTCGATGGTGGCCTCACCCAAGCCCCAAATGCGCGGGACCGAGCTGAGCTCGGCGCGCCGGGTCATGCACAAGAGCGGATCGGTTTGGTCGGCGTCCAACTCGGGCCGAGGGCGGTAGACGATTTCCGCTTTGCCGCGCTCGAGCAGGATGAGCTCGTACGCGCCGACCCGTGTCGACTCGGCCGAGTTTGCCGCGAGGTAGCGATAAGCATCTTCCGGCACGGAAGCGACGCGCAACAGACGCACATAGGCACCCAAAGTCTCGGGGTGGGTCATCCAGGTGCCACGACTGGAAAGCGCGTCGTCGCCCAGCGCGGTGGCCAAAGCGGCCAAGGTGCGCCGCGTTGCCGCGAGCGAGAGCCAGGCCGAGTCGTCGTCGACCAGCGACGGTGGAACGCCCACGGTCGCCAGTAACGTGCGCACCGCGCTGTCACCGCGTTCGTCACGCAGCCGGAGCAGGTAGGGCTTGAGCAGCGTGACACGCAGCTCTTCCCGGCCCGCGCCCGAAGGCGGCAGTGTGCGCTCCAGACGAGCGACCCGTGACGAGCCGTTCAAGCTCGATCCTCGGACAATATCTTTGGCGCGCGCCGCATGCTGATGAGCGATCTTAACACCCGGTCCTGGGAGCCGCTGTTTGGGTCAGCCCTCGGGGTTACAAACGGCAGCATAGCTGCCAGCAGTAGCCCTGTGCCTTGAACGAAACAGCTTTTTTCGTGCCGAAGCGCTGTTGCGGTCTGGCCCGCGACGGCCAAGGGGCCAAGACAAGCGGAGCCGGTTTGGTCATTTTGCTGAACGGGCGCGGAGCTTTACGGGCGCCGGGACTTGGCACAATCTTCCGCTACGGCCGCAGCTGCCCCAGCTGGCGAGTCATCGAGGAATAAGAAGATCATGCAGCTCGGAATGGTAGGTCTCGGTCGGATGGGTGGGAACATGGTCCGACGCCTGATGGACAATGGCCATCAATGCGTCGTGTTTGACGTGTTCGCGGACAGCGTGGCCAAGCTCGCGGCAGAAGGCGCCACTGGCGGCAGCAGTCTGGCGGATTTCGTTTCGAAGCTGAGCCAACCCCGTGCCATCTGGCTGATGGTACCCGCGGCGCACGTCGACTCGACGATCACCCAATTGCTGCCGTTGCTCGAGCCAGGGGACATCATCATCGATGGCGGCAATTCGCACTATCAAGACGACATTCGCCGCGGTCAGGAAATTGCCCCCAAGGGACTCCACTATGTAGACGTGGGTACGAGCGGTGGCGTGTGGGGGCGTGAGCGCGGCTATTGTATGATGATCGGCGGGGAACCCGAGGTCGTGCAGCGGCTCGATCCGATTTTCCGCACCTTGGCGCCGAGCATCGACAGCGCGGGGCGCACGGCGGGTCGCCCGGAGGGCAAGGGCACTGCCGAGCACGGTTACTTGCACTGCGGCCCAGTCGGTGCCGGTCACTTCGTCAAGATGGTCCACAACGGCATCGAGTACGGAATCATGGCCGCCTATGCGGAGGGCCTCAACATTTTGCACCACGCCAACGCCGGCAAGGGGGTGCGCGCGAACGACGCGGAGACCAGCCCGCTCAAGCACCCGGAGCACTACCAGTACGACATGGACCTGGGCGAGATCACCGAGCTCTGGCGGCGCGGCAGCGTGATCAGCTCATGGCTGCTCGATCTCACCGCCGCGGCGTTTGCCAAGAGCCCGGGGCTGGCCGAGTTCTCGGGCCGCGTCGCCGATTCGGGGGAGGGGCGTTGGACGATTCAGGCGGCTGTCGACGAGTCCGTGCCCGCGCACGTGCTCACGGCTGCAGTCTACGATCGCTTCAGTTCCCGTGGTGAAGCCGATTTTTCGAACAAGATTCTGTCCGCGATGCGCTTTGGCTTCGGCGGCCACGTCGAGAAGAAAGGCTGAATCATGGCCGAAGTACACAGCGACGCTTTCGTCTTGTTCGGCGCCACCGGTGATTTGGCGTTCAAGAAGATTTTCCCGGCTCTACACTCGATGATTAAGCGTGGTAACTCGCCAGGCACGATCGTGGGCGTGTCGCGCGGCGGGTCGAGCTTGGAAAAGCTGCGTGAGCGCGTGCGCGAGAGCATCAAGGAGTTCGGTGGCGGGGTGGACGAAACCGCCTTCCAAACCTTGTGCCAAAGCCTCCGCTACGTCGACGGTGACTATCGCACACCGGAGTTGTTCGCCAAGATCCGCGAGGCTCTGGGCGAGGCCAAGCGCCCGCTGTTCTACCTTTCGATCCCACCCAGCGTGTTCCCGGAAGTGGTCGAGTTGCTCGGCTCCACCGGCTTTGCCCAGGTCTCGCGGGTCGTCGTCGAAAAGCCGTTCGGCCGTGATTTGGCGTCTGCCAAGGCGCTGAACAAGACCTTGCAGAGCGTCTTTCCGGAGACCTCGATTTTTCGCATCGACCATTTCCTCGGTAAGGAGCCGGTGCAGAACCTGCTCTATTTCCGCTTTGCCAATTCGCTGTTCGAGCCGATTTGGAATCGCAACTACGTGGCCAGCGTGCAGGTCACGATGGCTGAGTCCTTCGGCGTTTCGGGCCGCGGTCGCTTCTACGAAGAGGCAGGCGCGATTCGCGACGTAGTCCAGAATCATTTGCTGGAAGTGGTCGCGTTCTTGGCCATGGAACCTCCGGCCGCCGGAGATCGCGAAGCGCTGCGCGACGAGAAGACCAAAATCTTCAAAGCGATTCGTCCGCTCACGCCCGACCACATCGTGCGTGGCCAATTTCGCGGCTACCGCGCGGAAGATGGCGTCGCCAAAGATTCGACCGTCGAGACCTTTGCCGCATTGCGCCTGCACATCGATTCTTGGCGTTGGTCCGGCGTGCCATTCTACGTTCGAACCGGCAAAAATTTGCCGGTTACGGCGACCGAGGTCTTGGTCGAATTTCATCGCCCGCCGCACCAAGTGTTCTCCGAACCGCTCGCTGAACGGTCCAACTACGTCCGCTTCCGGCTGGGGCCGGACTTCGCGATCGCAATCGGCGCTCGCGCCAAGCATCCCGGTGAAGCGATGTCCGGCGACAACGTCGAGCTGTACCTATCCAACCAAACCGCGACCGAAATGGGCGCTTACGAGCGCCTGATCGGTGACGCGATGAAGGGCGATGGCAACTTGTTCGCGCGTGCCGACGGCGTGATCGCGGCTTGGCGCATCGTGGAGCCGATCCTCGGCAACGCCGCGCCGATCTACGAATACGAAAAGGGCACTTGGGGTCCGGGCGACGCCAATCGCCTGCTCGCTCCCGGCAGCCGCTGGCACGATCCAGTGAAGACGCCCAAGCCACAGAGCTAGCCCGCAAGTGCTGCGTCCAAGGGCGCGCTCCGGCGCTCTTATCGGACATCTGCGCTTGCCGTACTGAGCAAAGACACCGCGGCCGCGCCTCTTTTGAAGCGCGGTTTCGGTGGTCCTTCGCAGTCGAAAGCGCTGGTGTCGAAGATCTGTCTCGGTGTCGAAGGCAACGCTTCGACGTCGAGACCATGCTCGGCCGGCTACCGGAGTTCGATGTCAAATTACCGTCACCAGCTGCCGCTGGTTTGCATCCAAGCGTTCGCGTTGTCCTGTGCCAGTCGACAAGAGGTGCCCCGATCGCCCGCGACCTCGCCGCTTGCGCAGCGGAGCATCGTCGCCGAGCTGGGCTCGACCCCACCGAGCACGATCGCGGCCGCGGTGACCAACCCATACGCTCCGACTCGCTCTCTCGGGGCCGCGATGTACTCGTGGCAAAGCGAGAAGCGCGCGGAATGCCCAGCGGAATCTTCGGCACGAGAGCAGCCGGGTGTCTTGGCCGCGTTTCCCGAGCGCACGCCGGAACCTGGAATCAATGCTCGACCGGTCAGCGCCGACTCCGTCGTTTTAGGACTACGTCCCGCAATTCATCACTGTTTTTCGCGCTGGCTCGAGGCCAAGTTGGACGCGCAGGGCAGCGTCCGCTTCGCGCTCGAGCTCGGTTGCGCGGGCGAAGTGCAGGCTATCTCCGCCGAGAACCAAGGTGTCGACGAGGGCACGCTCGAGTGCCTGTTCTCTGTCGTAGCCCCCGCGCGCTTCGCGCCTCCGGTTGGCGGGCGTGCCACCGTTCTCGTGCCCGTCGTGCTCAAGAACGCTGCGCGCTAGGGCCTGTCCCTGAATTCAGGTGCTCCCATTGGATGGCGCGTGTGCTCCATGGGAAGTCGATGGTTCGACTCCAATTGAACGATCGGAGACTTCGCCCGCGTGGCAACCCTTCGATAATCTCGCTGGCGAGAACCAGAAAATCTAGCGCGAGGTGGTAAACATCCAACCGCTCGTGATCCAGCTCCATCCCACCCTATCGGCCATCCGCCTCTTTCGGGCACGGGCACGTTTACGGGGGCTGAGCAATTCAGGGACAGACCCTAGTCGGTGTGCCGCGCACGCTGTGCGTCGTCGTGCTCGCACCCAGTGCATAGCGCGCTATGCGCTGAAGAGTATCTGCCGCAATACACCATGATCGGAGCGCCAGAGGTTTCGCTTCGAGGCTGGCGCGGAGCGGCTCGGGTGCAGCCTCATGCGCGCGGGAAAGCTCACCGATATCGAGCCTGGCACGCGCGATGCAATTGCTCCACACGAGGCGCCGCGGCGCGTACTCCCCTCACGCCCTGTGGGCGCCTCCCTTTCTTACCATGCGGCCGCGAGTTTCCCCCTCTCGCGGCCGCGCTTTTTTTGTGCGGTCTCAGCCGGCCTTGGTCTTCTTCTTGGCCTTGCGCTTCTTGTTCGCGACGGCGGCCTTCTTCGCAACTTTACTGCGCTTCGCTTTTCGTTCTGCCAAAAGCGTGAGCGTTTCTTGCGCGCGCAGCTTGGCGATGCTCGCGATCAACTTGGTCGGCACGGGCTCCGAAAGCGGGAAGCGAATCGTGCCCTTGCTCAGCTCGTAGCCACTGAGCTCCGCCTTGAAGGTGGAGACGACTTTCTTGGTCGCGGGATATACGGAATAGTGCTCCTTCCAACCGGCGAAATAGATGACGGCGCTGCCCTCCAGCTTGAACGCGGGGATCTGATAGCTGATGGTTTCCTCGGCGTCGGGCACGGCCTTGCGGATCGTGCTGCGAACCCGCTCGAGTGTCGCTCGCGTTTCTTTCGGCAACGTCGCGAGATACTCGGTCATGGATTTGAAATCGGTCTTTGCCATTCGCGTTTGCTGCTCGCTACTCGTTCACTCGTCTTCGTCGATCTCATCACCGTGGGCAACGCGCACCACCTCGTGGCTCAGCACGCCGCGCGTTGCGTCGACGTCGAACACCAGGAAATGACGGCCGATGTCGTCGGCCCGTTCGGGGTTTGCTCCGCCGCCGCCGGAAATGAAGGCGGGGATCCCTGCATTCTGGAACGAGTAGTACGAATGAATGTGCCCGTAGAGCGTGAGATCGACTCCGGCTTCGGTCAGCTTGGCGAGCAGCGTAGCGGCCTCGGCGCGGCTCGCGAAGGCCGCGTTACGCGTGCCGACGGGATCCAACGGAGGGATGTGCATCGCGACGACGTGAACCGACTTCTTTCCGTTCGCGAGCCAGTCGTCGAGCCAATCCCCGACTAGCGGGTCGATGGTCGCGCTCGCTGAATCCAGCAAGGTGAAGTACACGCCGCGATGGACGAACTGAAAATTCGCGCGGCCAAACCAGTCCTGGTAAGGCGGTGGGCGTTCTGCGAGCTCGTGATTGCCGAGCGTCGTGTAATACGGCACATCGAGCGTCGCGAGCTCATGTTGAAAGCGCTCCAGCTCGTCGACTTCGCCTTCCTCCGTGAGATCGCCCGCGCCGAGCAAAAAGTCCAGATCGGGCTGCGCGTCGATCACCTGGTACACGTCTTGGATGCGATCGATGGCTTCCTGCACGTCACTCATCAGCGCGAAGCGAAATCGGCCTTTTTCAGCCACGCCGGGCGCGGCGAGCCGGAAGTGCCAGGAACCGGGGATGAGCGCGAGCCGCCATGTCTTCTTCGTGGCGCCCGCGCCGCCCGTGAGCGGTATGACGCGCCCGGAGTCGAGGTCGACGAGTTCGAGCGCCGCCATCGCGTTCTCGACGCGCAGGTCGAGGCTGAGCGTCTCGCGCACGACGAGTGAAACGTCCGCACTCGGTGCGCTGAGCCAGAGCGCGAGTTGGTCTCGGGAGAGCGCTCGCAGCGCGGCCAGCCCCGAGCCGACTTCGACGTCGAACGCGCTACTTCGCTGGTGCCCGACCTCGAGATCGCGGCGGGCTCGCTCTCCTGCTGGCCGCGTGCAGCCGAGGGCGACGAGCAACGAGAGCCAGGCTAAGGCGTTCGAACGCTGACTCATGGCGTTACCCCTTGCGGACGCAGGCTGCCCTCACGCATCAGCAACGACAAGCCACCCACGAATGCCGATCCGACTTGGGCATCGACCAGCACGCCCAGGCGCGGCGTAAAAAACCAGCGCAAATCTGCCCCGAATTTCCCGAACACGCCGCTGATGCGACCGGGGGTGAGAAAACCCGCCGCATAGTCGTCGTGGCGATGGTCATAGTAAACTCGAGCCTCGCTGCCCGGCGCGGCGCGCCCGCGGAGCATGACACCGAGGCCTACCTTCGCTAGCAATAGATCGTCGGTATCGGGTGGAACCTGCTGGCCCGCAATGTCGTACGCTACTTTGGCGACCGCATAGCCCACACCCATGTCGACGAAAGCGCCGCGCAACGTGTCGCCGAAGTGGGAAAAATCGAAGCGCGTGTCGAGCATGAGCTCGACGCCAGAGCGCTGGAAGTGTTCGGGCAAATAGCGTTGATGCAGACCCGCGAGCACCAGATCGATATGGTCATCGCGTTTGCCGAGCTCACCGGGTTGCAACCCCAGCACCCGATACGCACCTTCTACGCGGTAACGCACGTTCGAGGCATTGTTGGCAAACCAAGCAGAGGGCGTTAGCCGAAAGTCCGCTCGGCGCAGCGTGATGCTTTCGACCACGAAACCGCCGTAGCTAAAATGCGGATCGGCCACGTAGCGATAGCCGAACTCGCTTTCGAAGCGTGCGGGAGCGCGTGGTCTCAGATCCACCGCGCCGCCGTCAGTCGCGAGCGTCCCGTACAGATCCGCACCGAAAGACGCGAAGATCAAGCCCGCCCCGAACACCGTGGCAGCCAGGGCAGGCCCGGCGAGGTGGCGCGAGTTGCCCGAAGCCAACAAGGTGCCAAGGCCCGCGAGGGTGAGGGTGAGGCCCACGCCTTCCGTGACCAGCAACGCGGTCGCCGTCTGCTTATGCCCCAGGGCGTAGTGCCCGCTGCCGTGAAGGGCAACGCCGGGGACGATCGCGACCGCCGTTGCGACGCTTCGGTCCCGGGTCAAAGGCTCGCCCTGCGCGGCCGGTGTCGTTGTTGCAACACCCGCGCTCGTCGCCGGGTCCGCGGCGTGCGCCGGCGCGGACTGAATCGTCACGCACAGTAAGATCAGGCCCGCCACGCCGCGCACGCGCCCGAAGCTAACACGCGCGCCTCGCTTTTCGCCAGGAGCGGGCATCGGCCACGCGCCCCGATGCAGGTTCTCGGCGGAACCGCGCTCCTTCGTGTAAACTACCGGGTATGGAGAGGCCTTCACCGGAGCTCGAGGCGCTCACCCTTGCTCTGTCAGAGCTGGTGCGTGACTGCGGCGCCACCCTCGGAGCAATCGTGGATGAGTCGAGCGTCGTGTGGTGCACGGTGCCCGCCTCGGCGGATGCCCAGGGCATCGTCGATCAGTTCTTCGAAGCCGAGATCGCGCCCAATATCAAGGAGCTGCTGCACGGTCATCGGCTCAGCATTCATCAAGCCGTCGGCCCCCACCGCTACGTGGCCGAATCTTTCGCCGCCTTGTACGTAGTCGCACTTTGGTTGGAGGCTGAATTCGATACGGAGTTCGTGCGCGCGCGGATTCGGCTCGCCCTGCCGAAAATCGAAGCCCTCACTCTCGCCGTACCGCCCTTCGACGGCCCCGAAGGCGGCGGTGGCGTCCAAAAACGCTACGGGTGAGCACCGCGCGAAGGCGCATCAAGCACCATTGCCGACTGCGTTCGCGATGCGGGTCGGCTGAAGATGGGGGAGTTGGGTTGATGGTCACGCACCACGCCGCGTCCCGTCCCAGCCTTCGGCGTCGCGAACGCCGGTCGACGCACAGCACGTCGACCGGCGCGGCTCAGTTACTCGTGACTAAAACAGGTCGTTATAGGCCGCGGGATCTGCCGGATCGTCGCAGAACACCAGGTCGTTGACGGACTTCGGAGCGCTGGTCGCGTTCGTGTCATCCTTGATCACGGAGTGCACGAACTCGCTCAAGTGAGTGCAGCCAGGGACGGGTATTCCGGGTTCGCCGGCGGCGCCGCCGTCGCTCCCCGCGCTCCCCGCGTTGTCGGCACCACCGCTTTCACTGCCAGCGTTGCCTTTGCCGCTGCTGCCAGCATTGCCTTTGCCGCTGCTGCCAGCATTGCCTTTGCCACTGCTGCCAGCCGTAGGTCCGGTCGCGCTGTCGTCTTCCGTACCGCAGGCCACGGCGGCGAGCGTCGCGAGCAGGCAGAGTGCGGAAAATAAGCTTCGTGAGCGCATCTCGAACTCCCTTCTCAAGTGCCGCCGTTGGGGGTCGGTAGGTAGGGGAACACTTCCGCGCCGGTGAAGGCCGGATCGCCGGCGGGGGTGCGGAACCCGAGCTCCTCCGCTACGCCGTCGTGCAAAACGACCTTGGTCGTCGTGCGCAGGAAGTTGGTCGCGACCACCGACAAGATGATGTCCGTTACATCATCGAGTGGGCGCCTGCCGTTTGGAAACCCGTTCGGATCGCACGCCGCGTTGGCAGTGTCGATGCCGTATGGGTTCGTCGTGGCGACGATTGGCCCCAAGAAGCAACCGGCAGCGCCGAGCGCAAACTGGTCCTTCAACGCTTTGGGCGTGAACGCTACGTTCAGACGCTGCATTTCGCCAGCGCCGCCGTTTACGGGCTTGTTCACGCCCGCGACTCCGGTGACCGCGGCCGCCACCATGTCGTCGCGGGGCACGACTGGCGCGGCGTAACCGGATGCGCCGAACAGGATCTCGAGCAACGCCGGCAGCGTGGGGTTCGTGACGTAGTCGGCGAAGTTGGTCAGATCGTCGTTGGGCAAGCTCGAGTTGAATTTGTCCTTGTCCGGCAAACCGATGACCGCTTCATTCACCAGCGGAAAGCCGAGGCGCGAGACTTGTGCCCACGCTCCGCCTTCTACGGTCGGTTTGGCGAAGGACGGTCCCGGGTTGATGACGCGCGCTTGACGCACGCTGGCCGTGGACCAGCCGCCGATGATTTTGCCGGCGTCGGCCGCGGTGCCGGCCTTCGCGGTGCCGGTGACACAATCGATCGGCACCTCCAGCTCGATACTGGTGATGTTGGTGTTTGCGATTGGGTTCGCAAACTTGGCGCGATTGGTCTTGGCGGGATCCAAGATATCGGCCAGCGGCTGCGCCACCGCGCTCAGGCCGAGTGCGTCGATATTCACCAGATCGAAGATCACGCCGAGATTGACGGCGAAGGTCTCCTTGCGTTGGCCGACGAAAACGCGCGCATTCGTGGCACAGCCGTCGAGCTTGACCTCGAAGATGTGCTTGCGAGCATATGCCTCGTACGCCGCCGGAACTCCGAACGACTTTTGCCCGATGTAATCCAGCGGCTTGCGGAACGTCTTCACCGTTGCATTGGCGGCCGAGACGACATCCGTCACTTTGTCGCCCTTGACCATCTGCACCGAGTACGTCTCGCTCAGGTTGGCGTTTGCCGGCGCCGCCACCCCATCCCCAGTCACGGGGCCCGAGTTGCTCAGCGGAATCGCCACCATCTTGTCGCCGACCGGGATTTTCGTGCCCGCGAGCGCGCTTTGAAAGCGGAACTGAAAGGTGATGTCTTGCTTGGCATCGCCGGTATTGTCCAAATGGATCTCGTACAAGGCCTCCGGATCCATAGTGAAGAAGTTCGGCCCGCCGTATTGGTTTTGAAGCGGAATGTAGTTCGCGATCAGCGTCACGAAGCCGGCGCGGCCGGTCTCGTAGCTCTTGAACATGTAGAAGTCGGTGCCATCTACTTTGGGGTTTTTGGTGATGAATGGTGCTTCGCGATGGCTCGAAGCGACGGCATCACCGCTGATCAGCGATGTGCCCAGCGCGGCGAGCGTAGCCAAGACCAAACCGGAGCCAACCAAGGTTCGATTTCTCATACAATTCTCCCTACCCGCACGGATTGCGGCTGATGGACTACGAGCCCGGGGCCAGTTCAGATCTGCAAAACGCAGAAATAAAATGCACACCCTGATCCGCTTCCTCTGCTAGCAAGTAACACAGATCAAAATGCTTCGACGTGTAGACTTGTTCGTTCGAGTCGCATTGCTAGGCTGTGGCGTTATGGTGAGTTGCAGCAAAGCCTCTGCGCCTCAGCCTGATCCGCACGCCCTCGGCACTGCAAAGTTAGACAACAGTGCCGCGATTGCGTCCGAGCGTCACCCGACCGCCCCGCCCGCGCAGAACCCGCGCGATTTCGGGGCGTTGTTCCAAAACGAAGCTGCAAATCGCCCCACGGGCACGATCAAAGTAGAAGACGCGCTGGCTGCTTTTCGCAAAGATGGTATCGAGTTGGACAACATTCGTCAGCACTTGGGCCGTCCTTACGGAGCGCGCTATTGCGTGGGCGCAAAGTCGGGCGCAATCATCGCGTTGAGCGTGTGCGAATACATCGACGCAGCTGCGGCCAACGCGGGCGTCGAACAGTCACGCAAGATCGTGCTGGCGAATCGCGAAATCCGCATCAATCAAGCAACGAGCCTGACCGTGCGTGAAGTCGAGAAGACGCCCGCTGCCGACACTGTGACAAATAAGTTGTTCGAAAGCTTTGCCAAGCTTTCAACGCCAATCGCTACGAAATAATCTTCAGGTCGAAAGCGCGCTCGACTAGCCACACGCACGCGACCAGCATCACGCCAGAAGATGCGATCGGTAGGCCCCACGTCGGATACCGCGGGCTGCGTCGAAGCACGTGCAAAACTGGCAGTAGCGCGATCACCACTGCCAGCTGCCCAATCTCGACGCCCAGGTTGAAGCCGAACAGCGTGCGCAGAAAGCTTTGCCCGGACAACCCGACGTCCGCGAGAACGGCTGCAAAGCCGAATCCGTGCAACAGCCCAAGCCCAAAGGCCAAGGAACGGTCCGCGTCGAGCACGGGGAACAGGTTGTTGAGCGCGGCCAAGACGATCGACGCCGCGATTGCCGATTCGACGAAGCGCGAGGGCAGCACCACCCAGTGAGCCGCCGAAAGCGCGAGCGTCAGTGAATGCGCAACCGTAAACGCCGTCACCGTGCGCAGTACGTCGAGTAGCACGGATCGGAAATCTGCAGCCGGCTCCCAGACCCCCTGTCGACGCCGAAGCACGGCGGGCAGTAGCAGTGCCGTCAAGAACAACAGGTGATCATAGCCACTCAAGATGTGCTCGATGCCCAGCCGCACGATCGCCGTGAAGCGCGGAGTCAGGTTGGCGAGTTGGATGCTTCGCCGCGTCTTACTGAATACGAACGGCTGCATCTGCCCGCCGTCCGTGTAACGCAGCACGCCGCGGTGCTGCGCATCGAGGTCGAACAGCAAGTCGTAAACGAGCGTCGCCGACGCCGCCTGCGTCGGGCAGTGCAAATCCAGAGCCAGTGCCAGATACTTGCCGTCCGAGTGCGCCACGACGCCTTGCGCGACGGCGGTCACGGGGCAGGGCCCTGCGGAACTACTCGCGTGCAAACGCGCGACTGCATATGCCGTGACGACGGGCAGGCGCGCTTTCAGCTCGCCCCAGTTCACCCTGCCATCGTGATCGGCATCGAGCCCTACCGCTGGCTCCAAATCGCGGAGCGCGATGTCCCAGCGTCCCTGGAGCCCAGTCGCGGTCTTCTCTAGTTGCAGGTAGCTGTCACTCGGTTTGTGGGCGCGGGCCAGCGCAGGCAAGAGCAGCACTACCAGCGCAAGAGCGAACGAAGCGAGGGCACGGCTCACGGTAGAAACCTGGCAAGTAAGCGGCTGACCTGCGGATCTTCGAGCCGAGAGCCGCGCACGAAAGAGACCACTTCTCGAGCTCGCTCGGGGTGGCCGGCCGCGAGCGCTGCTTGCAACGCGATGCGCACGTCCGCGACTTCGCGCTGCACTTGGAAATTCTCGAGCGCGAGCGAAAATGCTCGTTCCGGAGCATCGCGCAGTTCGAGCTCGAAACGGGCCTCTTCACGTCGGTGCACGGAGCTCCCGCGCAGGTGCGCCTCTTCGAAGCGCTGTGTCAGGTCTTCGAGATGCGGCGCGAAGCTCGCTGCTTTCAGCCTTCGCTCGGCCAGAGTCAGCCGCAAGAGCAAGGCATCTTGACGGATTTGATCCGCGAGCAGCGCGACCACCTCGGCGTTTCTTCGTTGGTCGAGCAAGACATCCGCGAGCGCGCCTTTGGCGTAGCCGTCACTCGGACACGCCACGAGCACACTACGAAAATGCGCTTCCGCCGCCGCGGTGTCGTCGATTCGAGTCGACAGTTCGCCCAAGAGTGATTCGGCCCAGCACTTGTCCTCGCGCTGGATGCCCGGACCCTGCACTGCGCGCGAAAGATTCGCAGCGGCGGCCCCCGCCGAGCCCGTCATACCGGCGACTGCGGCGTGACAAACCACGACGTAAAGGGGCGCGGCAAGACCCTCGAGGCGCTCGCAATCCTTCGCGGCCGCCTGATAGCGACCAAGCACGGTCTGAATGCTGGCTCGATCGAGCAGGGCCTGTCCGTCACTCGGACTCACGATCAACGCTTGATCGAGATCACTCAGGGCCGCCAAGAATTCGTGGTTACTCTGCCGAATCCGGGCCCGCAAGACGAGCACGGGCTCGGGCGGCGCGGGTTGGTCCCAAAAGTTGCCGAGCGCTGCCTCGGCTCGGCCCAGGTAACGCGGGTCCCCACTTTCTTGGTAGTTCGTGAGCTCTAGGCGCGCGCGTGCCACGGCCCTCGTCGCGTCGAGCGGCGCGCCCGACGTGACCTCTGCCGGCGATCGGAGCCAGTTGTTGGTCACCTGACCGGGCAGCGTTTCCAACACCTCTTCTTCGGTCTTTGGCACATACGGCGCAGTGTGGGCCGGAGCGGAGCGCAGCAAAGTGAAGGCGGCGGCCAGCGCGAGCAGCAGCAATGGCACAGTGAGCAGCCACGCCCGTCGCCGCCCGAATGCCAAAGCCATGACCCGATACGACTCAGCCGGGCCGATGGATCACGAATATCTTCGTCACTTGAACGGCGCCGGTGTGCAGCCTCTGCCGCGACAGCCCTCGACGTCTACGGCGCGAGGGTGACTTTCGCTCTTCGCCCAACATCCGTTGGCGGTCGTGTCCTCTTGGTAGTCGAACAGGTGCGCCCCGGGGGTTTGGTTGTGAAAGACGCCGGTGAGCAAGACGTGCCCGGAGTCGAGCTTGATGCGCGCGTGAAAGCGGTAGTAATTCCGGGAAGCGGTTTCACTTTCATAGGCCTCCGCGGGCGCGTCGAAGAACAAACGCACTTTCACGGTGCAACCCTCACCGGTGATGAGCACGCGCGAGAATTCGTGTTTGTGCACCCGCGCGCCAAATTGCTGGTCTTGTGTCCAGGCATTAGCCAACGTGGGCAGCAGCAACAGCGCCGCGCCGTATAGGGACAATCGGAGAAAGCGCGGAGGCATGCGGGTTCGATCGTGCCACGCCCCCCGCAGCCAGCGCAACCACGCCCAAAGCGCGCGCTGACCCCCCCTTTGGGGCTAGCCCTCGGGTTTCGCAGAAGTGACATGAATTCGAGCGCCACTTCAGTCGCTACCGGGGGCGGCACGGCACTCCTCACACGCAAAGCGCTCGACTCGCGCTAACATCGAGGCGCGGAATCTCGAGCGGCGGCCCGCGCTAGAGCCCGCGGGATCGAAAGGAGCGCGCGTGGAAGAGCGGTCGATTGAGCAACTCAAGCGAGAGCAGCTGTTGCGCTTGGTCGCGCGCGGCTTTCACCGCGAACTCTTGAAGTATGGAGTCGAGCCGGCGGAGGTCATGACCGTCGCCACGCATTTGCTCGACAGTTTGATGAGCGATGATGCCCCGCCCGCTTCGCGCTTTCTGGGCGACGCGTTTCGAGTGAGCTCGGTGCGGGATGAATGGAAAAGCGATCGAAGGCTCCATGTCGGCGGAGTCAGCTTGCGCCCGCTCGACGAGCGCGACATGCCCGCGGTCAGCAGCTGGCTCGGCGAGGCCGAGGTCCGAAATAGCTTCGTGCCTGCGTATCCCGAAGGCGCCGCGGCACTGCGCGCGTACTTTCTCGATGCCACGCGCGACTATCTGACCATCTTGTACGAAGGGCGCCCCGTGGGCGTGATCGGCGCGGAGCAGCTCGAGCCGTCGAATCACAAACTCGAAATGAAGAAGCTCGTGGGCGAGAACGGGCTACGCGGCAAGGGCATCGGCAAGAGTGCGACGTTCGCCTTCCTGTTCTACGCGTTCTTGATCCGCGGCGTGCACAAGGTCTTCGTATACTCGCGCGATGCCAACATCCGGAACCTGAACCTCAACAGCCGCTTCGGCTTCGAACTCGAAGGGCACTTCTTCGAAGAGCTGCTCGAGGCGGATGAGCGCATCGACATCGTGCGCATGGGGCTCTCCAAGCCGAGCTGGTTTGCCATCTTCGCGTAGCGCTCTCTAGCGGTTTCGGCTTTGTTTCAGCAGCCCTAAACCCTCGAGAGCAGCCCTATCGAAGGTTCGAACTGGCACGCGCCGAGTTCTGGGCTAAACTAAGAATGGAATTGAATTCCGAATAATGGAACGCTCAGGAACCGTCGACAAAGCCCTACGTGTGCTGGAAGTGCTGCACTCGGCGCGCGCGCCGCTGTCGCTGGCGGAGCTTTCGCGCGAGCTGTCCATGCCCAAGCCGACCACGCATCGGTTACTCGCGTCGCTGCTCCATGCCGCCCTGGTCGAGCAACAGGCGGACGCGCGCTATGCGCTGGGGGTCGGGCTGGTACGGCTCGGGCTTGGCGCGCTCGCGCTCGACCCCGTGGTGCGCGCCTGCGAGTCCGAGCTGGAGCGCGCCGCGCACGAACTCGGGGAAACGTTCTTCCTGGTCAAGGCGCGTGCCGGTCGCCTGGTGGTGCTGAGCAAGGTGGAGGGGACAGGCATGCTACGCGTCGCGCCGGATGTCGGCTCCGAAGTGCCGGTGGAGGTAACGGCCAGCGGGCGCTTGTACATGGCCTTCGCGCCGCAGCTGCTCGCGGGCAATCCGGGGACGACCCGTGTGTCCGCTGCTGCCGTCAAACGCGCGCGTGCCCGCGGCTACGACGTCAACGAGGCCGAGTGGTTGCCGGGGCTGAGCGTGGTTGCGGCGCCCATCTTGTCGAACGGTGAACTCTTGGGCTGCGTGACCTGCGCCGGCCCCGCGGTGCGGCTCGATGCCGCACGGCTAAAAATCGCCATTTCAGCCACCTGCGGCGTAGCGGGGCGCGTATCGCGCAGTTTGCAAGGAAGGTAGTGGAGCAATGAACAAAGCGGTTTCAATCGACGGTCAGTTGGTCGCCGAACAAGACGCGAAGATCTCGGTGTTGGATCACGGCCTCTTGTACGGCGATGGTTTGTTCGAAGGCATCCGCGTGCGCGCGGGTCGCATCTTCCGACTCGAGCAGCATCTCGCTCGGTTGGAGCTCGGTGCTCGCTACTTGGGTCTCGACCTGCCTTTCGATACCGAAGGGCGAGCCCGTATCGTGCAGGACGCGGTGCGCGCGTTCGGTCAGAGGGAGGCTTATGTTCGGTTGTTGGTGACACGCGGGGAGGGGCCGCTGGGTGTCGACCCGACGACCTGCAAAAAGCCCACGGTGGTGTGCATCGTGGCCGAGATTGGTTTGTACAGCCCCGAGCAACGTGCACAGGGGCTGAGCATGGTCACCTCCAGCTATCGTCGCCCCAACCCGGACGTGCAAGACGTCGCGATCAAGACGCTCAACTACCTCGGCTCCGCGCTGGCCAAGCAGGAAGCCAAGAGGCAAGGCGCGGACGAAGCGCTATTGCTCAACCAAGCGGGGCGCGTGTCCGAAGCATCGGTGGCCAATGTCTTCGCTTTGCGCGGGCGCTCGCTGTCGACCCCGCCGGCGATCGACGGTTGTTTGGAGGGCATCAACCGCGCGGCGGTCATGGAATTGGCCCGCGAACAGGGCTTTTCCGTGGCTGAGCGCTCACTCGGTCGGCGCGATCTGCTGGCCGCAGACGAAGTGTTCTTGACCGGGTCGGGTGCGGGCGTGGTCGGTGTGCGCAGCTTGGATGGCCGTGCGATCGGCCGCGGTCGCACGGGCGAGCTGACGCTCGACTTCGAGCGCCGTCACCGAGCGCTCGCGGAGAGCGAAGGCCCCGTAACGGTTCCCTGAACGCTCTCGTTGTCGTTCAGTGCGGACACTCTGCAAACAAGCTGAGTGAGTCGAGCCAGAAGCTCGTCACCTCCGTGGTGTCGGCGATGGCCTCGGCGTAGAAGGTCAGCGTTCGGCCGCGCAACGCATCGAGGACCTTGCCGTCGGAGATCTCGTAGCTGAAAGACTTCCAGCCGTTCGTTGCTTCGGTACCCTTCCAGAAATGGAACGACCAATACTTGGTGTCGTCTTGGAGGGTCAGATCCAGCTGATCGGTCGTCTCGTTCGGGTTGGGTTCAGTGGTCCTGATTTGAAGAAAGCCCGAGAGCACGAGCTTCGAAACTTTCGCGGGGATCTCCACGTCTTGCAGCAGGTTCGTCTTGCTGCCCTTGTCGGAGTCCAAAACTCCGCCGAGCCAGGCCAGGTAATTGCCCGCTTGCGGCATCACGCCCGCCTGAACCAGTGCCGGTCGCTCTTTCTCGACGATCAGATCCGACACTTCGAGGATGCCGGGCGCCTTCGACTCTTGGCGCCAGTCCACCGGGCCAGCGTCGAAGGCGGCATTCTTCAGTAGCTGCGCGTTGCAGCCGCCGATAACCGCAGCGCCCGCAGCGCCGCCGCTGCCCGCGGTCGGCGCGCTGCCCGCGCTGGCCTGGCTTCCACCTATGCTCGGGCTGCCCGCGCTCGTCGCATTTCCGCCACTGGCGGAGTTGCTCTTGCCGCCGTTTCCGCTTCCGCCCGAGCTTGCTCCGCCCGAGCTTGCTCCGCCCGTGCTTACTCCGCCGGTGTTTGCGCCTGCCGAACCTGGCACAGGCCCACGGCCCGCGCCCGCGCTGCCGCCGATCGAAGAAGCGCCGGCGGTTGCCGAACCGCTACCGCCTTCTGTCGCTTCAGTCTTGCGGCTGCTCAGTTGGTCGAAGCCGGCGATCTGAGCGCAGGCGACGGAGCAAAGCGCGCTGACGAGTAAGAGGCGCGGACGTACCATGACCCTTCCTACAATAGCGTGCTCTCACCATATTCCAAGGCTCTGCCCAAAAATCTCGAACGCGCTCGAGCTACGCCGTCGCTCGCGTCGCACGCGTGACACACAACTCGTGTACAATTGAAGCTGATGTTGCCTCGGATGCTCAGGGCTTCGGCGATCGCAACCTGGCTCTTGCTAATGTGCCCCCATGCGCATGCCGACCCAGCGGCAGCCGAGGCGCTGTTTAGAGAAGGCAGGGCTCTGCTCGAGCGAGGAGAGTTCAGTGCGGCTTGTGAAAAGCTAGAGGCCAGCAACGCGCTCGAGTCGTCTGCCGGCACGCTGTTGAACCTCGCCACCTGTCGCCTAAAACAGGGAAAAACCGCCACTTCCTGGGCAAATTTCGTGTCTGCGGAGCGCGTCGCACGAAATCAGAATCGCCCCGATCAAGCGCTCGAGGCCAAACGCCGCGCAGATGAACTCGAGCCTCGGCTCTCCACGCTGACTCTGCTCGCGCGCGAGGCTCCACCGGGGCTCGAGGTTCGACGCGCTGGTCAAGTCGTGCACTCGGCGAGCTTCGGTACACCGGTGCCGGTCGACCCAGGCCCGCTCCTGATGGAGATCAGCGCTCCCGGTTACGAGTCTGCTCGGCTGGAGGTCACGATTGGCGCAGCTGAGGATCGCCGCGTGCTGGAAATCCCGAAGCTTCGTCGGGACGTCGTAGCGCCTCGCGCTTCGTCACGATTGCCCACTAAAGATGGGCACGCAGCTCTTGGCACGGACGTGCACACGAGTACCAGTGATACGCTGCCGTGGACGATTGGTGTCGTCGGTGGCGCGAGCCTCGTCGCGGGCAGTGTGCTCGGTGGCTTGGCGCTGTCCTCGAATGCCAAAGCGATCGAGGCCTGCGACAAACCGAACAACGAGGCCGAGTGCTCGGCCACGCAAACCCGCCGTGACGGCCAAGCGCTAGCATCGACCATCTGTGTCGGCGCGGGCGTGATCGGCGTCGGCGTGGCCGCAATCTGGCTTTTGACCGGGCATTCGGGAAGACCAAACAGCGCGTGGTCGTACCAAGGTGAGGTCTCGCGCGAGAGCGCCCTGTTCAAATTGAGGGTCGGATTCTGAAGAGCTTGTCCCACGGCGCCATCGTCGGCGAACGCTATCGAATCGTGGCGCCGCTCGCGCGGGGTGGTTTCGGGGCGGTCTACGTCGCTGAGCAGCTGACCACCGAGCGCCGCGTAGCGCTCAAGGTGCTGGCTCGCTACGAGGAGCTCGTCTCCGTCGAGCGGCTTTTGGCCGAAGCGCGCGTGACCTCACGCATCATGAGCGATCACATCGTGCAAGTCATCGACGCGGGCGTCGATAGAGTGAGCGGTGATGTGTTCGTGGTCATGGAGCTACTCCGCGGCATGACTCTGGACGAGCGCGTGATGACGCACGGCGCATTGCCCACGAGCGAGGTAGCGGAACACGTGCGGCAGATCGCGGTAGGTCTGGACAAAGCCCACGGCCACTTAGATCGCGCTGGCCGACCGACTCCGATTGTTCACCGCGATCTCAAGCCGAGCAATATTTTCCTGACGGCGCGTGATGATGGCCAGCCATTGCTCAAGATCCTGGATTTCGGCGCCGCCAAGGTGCTTTCGCAGACCACCAAGGCCAGCGGTCTGATCCGCGGCACGCCCCAGTTCATGGCCAGTGAGCAAGCTCTGGGTGAACCCAGCACTCCGGGTACGGACATCTGGGCGCTGGGGCTCATCGCGTTCTATCTGCTGACGGGCCACTCGTATTGGTTGACCGTCAAGCGAGACGGAACCGAAGACCAGTTGTTCGCCGAAATCCTGATGCTACCGCTCGTGCCGCCCAGCCAGCGCGCGCGAGAGCTCGCCCTCTCCACGGAGCTGCTGCCCGCGTTCGATCGCTGGTTCATGCGCTGCGTGAATCGCGATCCGGCTCAGCGCTTTGCGAGCGCCGGCCTCGCTGCCGGCGAGCTCTCTCGGCTGCTGGGCGTGGAAACCCCGCGCTTCAGCGAGTCACCACCACGAGCTATGCCGTCAGAGCAAACGATCGCGGCCTTCGTGCCGCAGCGAGCTGCCGCGCAGCTCGAGAGCCAAGATGTCGCTGCGCTGTCCAGAACGCGGCGCCGTCCTCACCCCAATCGCACGCGCACCAGCCTGGCTACTCTCGGGCTGGTGCTCGCGAGCGCGAGTGGCGCTGCCGCCGTCGTGCTTTGGAAACGGGCACCGGTGGCAGGGCCGCCACCGAGTTCGATCAGTGCCAGCGCGCCGCTGTCGGACGCGCGCCCGCCGGAAACCGCCGAGCTTGCTCCCATCGCTCCTCCGAGCGCGCTTCCGCCCGTCGTTTCCTCGGCCTCCGAGCGAGTTCCCGCGCCCGCCACGCCCAAAGCGACCGCGAGCGCCGGGAATGGCGAAAAACGCATGCCTGCGTCCGTTCGGTCGAGCCCACTCGTCAAACGTGGGGCAGCGCCTCGCGATCCGTACGAGCAACGCTGACGACGCGAAAGGTGCCCGCCGCCAGGATGCAGAGCAGGGGCGTCACCACGAGGTGGTAGCGATCTTCACCGAAGAACACCACGTGCGTCAGCGCAGTGACCGCGAGCAGCGAGAGCAAGTAGCCGCCAGCGGCGCCTTGTGCGGGGCGCCCGGGAAGGGGCAGCGCGGCGAGCAACGGGGCGAGCACGGCCAGCAAATAAAACGGATGCGAGTCGCCGAGCGCCGCGTACACGGCGACGCCCAAGACTAACGCACCGACAGCGAGTTGAGTGAAGAACGCGGGTTTGGCTTGCGCGTGAAAGCGCGGCCACGCGACCACGCACAGCGCCGCGATCGCCAGTAACAGGCGGTGAAAGGCCGTCAGCAGCTCGCGCGCCGCTACGCGCCGCCCTTCGGGCCAAGAGTCGGGATCGGCTTCGTGCAAGTACTCGATGGCGAACGACTCGTGATCGAAGGTTTGGCCGAGTTTCAGCGGAGCCTTCTCCAGCCACCGCCAGGGCGCGGCCGCGATCTTCGCACGCCCGACCTCGCCCCAGCAGCGATCCTGCTGCACTTGCCCGGTCACGATCGGACAACCATCGGCCCCGTGCAGCGTTTGAAAACGCCCGGTCTCGGTGATCGCGCCGATGGCTAGGTTCCAGCCGCCGTTGGTCGATACCAGCGCGCAGCCGTCCAAGCGCTGACAATTGCGCAGCGTCCAGGGCAGCACCACGATCAGCGCGACCGCACTCGCCGCAACCGCGCGTAGCGCGGCTTGCCAAAGCGGCTTCGGTTGCGTGAAGATCAAGAGCGGCGCGGCGAGTAAGCTTGCGGGGCGCACGAGCGTTGCCAACCCCAAAAGTGCTCCGGCGCACACGATCGCCGCAAGGCGCCCGCGAAAGTGCAGCGCGGCCAGGCAAGCACCGAGCAGGAGCAACGCTGCTAGCGGCTCGGTCATGACCACCGCCGAGTACGCAATCAACCCCGGGTGGATTGCGCTCAGGCCCGCCGCGATTCGCGCGCGATCGCGACTCAGGTAGTAGCGCGCGACGCGATGCACGACCGCCACCAAGAGCGCGCCGGTGAGCGCGTTGACCACGGGGGCCACCACCAGCTCGGCCCCGAAGATGCGGTAAAAGAAGCCCAAAACGGCGCTGTAGCCGACCGGGTAGTGAACCCAGGGTTTCCACAGCAAATGCCCGTGCGAGAGCACGTCTTCGGAGTAACCCAGGCCGCGCGCGATGCGCTCCGCACCAAAGTGGTAGTAGTGCCCGTCCCAAACTGGTTCTTTTGCCCATGCGATGGCCACGAACAAGCGTGGAAGGAGCGCGACCATGAACACGGTCAGCGTGAACGCAACGTCGCGGGACAGGATGCCCGCGTCCCCAGCGAGGGAACGATCGACCCCTCGCTCGTCCTCGACGATCAAGGTTCTTGATCCCCGTCGCTGAGCGCGCGCCATTCGCGCAGGCGCCGCAGGTAGGTCTTGGAGACCTGAGTGGGGTCGAGCTTGAGGAACTTGGCCAGCTGTTGAACGAAGCCGCGCGTGTACACGAGCGCTGGCAATTCCGCGTAGCGCTCGGCCTCGATGGCTTGCAGATGAGTCGACGAAATCTTGGTCAGCTTGGCGATTTCGCTCAGCTCGATGCCGTGCGCTTCGCGCACTTTGCGGAGCAGCGTGCCCGTGAACTCGGTCTCGCCGTTGATTTCCCGCGCCAGCTCTTTTTGCAGCATGGAGCGCTCGGCCTCCAGCGCGCTGTCCAGCCCGGCGTTGCGCTTGGGCAGCTCGGCTTGCTCTGCCGGGAAGACAGAGGCGTCGTACGCCTTGCGGCGCAATGGGTCGAGCAAGGTGTCGTGCGCTTCCTCGACGCGAGCCTGCTCGGCGCGTAGCTGGTCGCCCTTCAGCAGCGAGGTGAGCGGTAGGCTACCCGGCTGATACAGCTCGCGCTGGCGCTTGTAGGCGCGCCGCAGATCTTCGTCACTCGCGCTCTGGTGCGTCCAAAGCACGTCGTACAGGTTCGGATCGCCCGGCACCAGGGGCAGCGTGCGCACGCTCGGCTGCGGCTCGCGCGTGGTGCTCAGGGCCAGCACGCGCCGGGCGATGCGCTCCAAGTTGCGCGCGCTTTTGCTGGTCGGGCTATCGATCAAGAGCGGCCGCCGGTGCACGACGCTGAGCCACACCGCGTCGTCTTGCTCGATGTGACCTACGTAGTCGTAATTCACGCCCAGATAGCGCTCGGCCATGTCGCACATCGCCGGGCCGAGCTCGGTATCGCCGCGCAGACGACCGTTATTTACGACCAAGCGCGGGCGCAGTTTGGCCAGCTCTGCGGCCGCCAACTCGCCCAAAGAGGAATCGTAGCGTGCCACGGCGCGGATCAAGTCTTGGGGCGCCGGGAGCGGGCCGAGCTCGGCTTCTGCGCGCTCCAAGAGCCGCATCTTGAAGCGATCCTTGGTCAGCAAGCGGCGCATCACGCGCTGGTAGAGCGCGCGCGCGAAGCGATAGGTGGCCTCGATGCTGGGCGGCTCGGGTGAGGCGACGGTGATGCCGATGTCCGCGCTCAAGAACAGATCGAGCGTGGCCGGGCCAGTGCCCGCTCCGAGATCGATGATCACGTAATCGATGTCGAGCTTTTGCACCTGGCGCGCCCAGCGTGGCTTGCGGCCGGGCCGCACGGGCACGGGGGAGCCCACGCGGTAACCTTGCGGCACGAGCTGCAAGCCCGGCACCTGTGTGGGCAGCGCGACTAGGCTTTCCTCTTCTTCGTCCTCGCTGCTGGTCACGGCGGTATTCGGCAGATCGATGCCGAGCACCGTGTGCAGGGCGGCGCCCGCCGGATCTGCGTCGATCAGCAAGACCGAACGGCCGAGCTGCGCGACGTACACGCCGAGGTTTGCGGCGAGTACGCTCTTGCCGACCCCGCCACGGCCGCCGCCCACCGCGATCGTGCGCCGCACGCCAGGGGGCGGTGCGATGCCTTGGGAGGAATCGGGCGGGTAGGAAGGTGGCGAGACGTCCGGCATGCGGGAGCTTCGCGATTTACATGACTCGTGCTGCCTTCGCCATCGCTTGAGCAGGGGACCGTCTCCGTAACGTCAGACGGGCTGCGTCAAATTCACCCAGAAAGGTTGCAACTAGGCCGCAAAGCGCGGAAATCGGTGACGAAAGAGGCCGGGCGCGCGATCCGCCTTCCAAGACCGCCCGGGTCGAGACTACGCTCGGCCCCGCAATGTTCAGCCTGCGCTTGGCTGGGGCAGCCCTCGGTTTTGCCCTGCTCAACTCTCAATTGACCACCTGTCGTTCCCCCGGCGAGGGAGGCTCGGAAGCGGCCCCCGCGCACACCGAGGTGAAAGACGTGACCTTGCCCGGGGTGGACACCTCGGAGCTGACCGGTCGCGAAAAGGCCGATTGGTCGCGAGACGTCTCGGACTTGCTCGCGCCTTGCCCGGATCAGCCGGTGAGCTTGGCCCAGTGCGTGAAAGAAAATAGAAACTGTAAGCAGTGCTTACCTGCCGCCAATTTTCTGCTCAAGCAGGTGCGGCGCGGGCGCCCGCGCGCTCAGATCGAAGCCGCCTACCGCAACCGCTTTTCGCCCGACGCGATCCAGAACATCGATCTGCAAGACTCGCCCGCCAAAGGTTCGAGCGGTGCGCCGGTGCTGATCGTCGAGTTCGCGGACTTCGAGTGCCCGCACTGCGCGGCCACCCGACCCATGCTGGATGACTTGTTCAAGCGCTACGACGGTCAAATCCGGCTCGTGTACAAGAACTTCCCGCTCGGCATGCACCAGTTTGCCGAGAAAGCCGCGCGCGCGTCGATCGCCGCGCACAAGCAGAACAAATTCTGGGAGATGGAAGTCGTGCTGTTCGACAATCAGGCGAACCTGCAGCCCGCGGCGGTGGAGCAGCTCGCGAAGTCGATTGGCCTCGACATGCCGCGTTTCCTGAAGGATTGGGAGAGCGAAGCGGTTGCCGATTTCGTGGCGCGCGATCGCAAGCAGGGCGAGCGCTTGGAGTTGTCCGGCACGCCGACGATCTTCATCAACGGCCGCAAGTTCGAAAGCACGGGCGAGTTCAAAGACGATCTCGAAGAATGGGTCGCGCTCGAGATCAAGCTTTCGGGCGGCAACGCCACCCCGCACGTAGTTGAAGCGGCACCGACCCCGGCTCCGAGCGCGAGCGCGGCCCCTGCCGGCTCGGCCAAAGCCGCGGTCAAAGAGCAGAAGCCGCGGGCGCCGCTTTGAGAGGCGTCAGCGCCGATCACGGCTGCTTCCCGACCGGACGTCACTATCCAGGCATTGCTCATCTGCTGCGCATCGTCGCGGCGGGCTTGGTCGATGATTTTGCGGCAGACCACGCGGTGCACGGCCTGCACTTGGTGGCGATCGACACCGAGACCACGGGTCGTGATCCGCTCACCAGCCGTGTCGTCGAGGTGGCCTGCGTATTCTGGCGCGACGGTTCGGTGCTCGAACGCAAGAGCTGGCTGATCAATCCGGGCTGCCCGATCCCACAAGAAGCCTTCGAGGTACACGGCATCGGCGACGACCAGGTCAAAGATGCGCCGCCCTTCGCGGCGATCGTGCCCGAACTGTTCGAGTGCCTCTCAGGCCACGTGCCGATGGCCTACAACGCCGAATACGATCGCAAGATCCTGATGGCCGAGCTCGGGCGCGTGGCGAGCCTGCCCGCGATCACGCCACCCGCCTTCAAGAAGGGCGTGGAGTGGGTGGATCCGCTGGTTTGGGCGCGTGAACTGCAGAAGCTCGAAAAGAGCCGCGCGCTCGGTGACGTCGTGCAGCGGCTCGGGATCGTGCTCGAGAATGCCCATCGCGCGGCGGCCGACGCCGAGGCCACGCTCCACGTTTTCGCGGCTTTCGCGAACGACACGCGGGTTCCGAAGGCGTATGGCGCGCTGATCCAAGAGCAGCGTCGTCTAGCGCGCGCGTTCGAAGACGAACGCGGTTGGCGCTTTCGCTGAGCGCGGATCCGCGCGCTCAGCGCAGCACTGCGAACGCGTAGCATCCGGCTCCGTTACTCGGCCGCGCGCGGAGCCGCTGGAACGTTGTCGAACCCGAGGGTCGATACGACGCGCTCCAAGGCACTGAAGCACTCCGGGTCGAGCGCGCTGCCCACGGTTTCGCGCATGATGTCGAGTGTCCGAGCCAGCGGCACGGCCGCGCGATATGGCCTCTCCGCGGTGATGGCGTCGAAGATGTCCGCGGTGGTGATGATCCGGGTCTCGCGCGCGATGGCGTCGGCGGAGAGGCCGCGCGGGTAGCCTTTGCCGTCGAGCCGCTCGTGGTGGGCGGCGGCCACTACGGCGAGCTCCGAGAACTGCGGGATGCGTGACAAGATCTCTTCGGTGAATACGGCGTGCTTCTTCACCGCGTCCCACTCCGCCGCGTCGAGCTTGCCCGGCTTGTCGAGCACCGTGTTGCTCACGCCCAGCTTGCCCACGTCGTGCAACAGGGCGCCGCGATAGAGCCAGCGCCTACGCTCCGCGCCGAGCCCCAGGTCTGCCGCAATCAAGTCCGTATACAGCGCAACGCGCCCGCTGTGACCAGCGGTGTACGGGCTCTTCGAATCGACGATTTCGCCGAACGCGGCGGCCACTGCGTCCAGGTAGTCTTCATCGACCGTGATTTTCTGCAGGGCCGGTTCGGCGCTGAACACCAGATCGCTCAGATTAGGGGCTTTCAGCATCTCCCACAGTTCGTCTTCGGCGCTCAGCGCAACGAGGGCGTCGACCAACTGCGGATCGAACCAGCTGCCTCGCCGAGCCTGAACTTCCTCTAGCGCAGCTTCCGCGCCGCCCGAGGTATGAAACACATCGACCACCTGCGCCAAGAGCGCGATGCGCGAATAGATGGGGATGGCATCGCCGAGCAAGTGCTCGGGCCTGCCCTTGCCGTTCCATTGCTCGTCCAAGCTGTGAATGCCCTGCGCGACGCGTTCGTGAAAGCGTAGCCTGCGCGCGATCGAAGCGCCGCGCTGGCAGCGCGTGGTGACCAACTCCTGCGCAGCTTCCTCGCGCGTACGCATCGAGTTCAGTAGTACCTTGAACTTATCGATCAAACTCGCGCCCAGCCCCGCGTGCCCGAGCACGAAGCGCGCGACCTGCGGGAAGCTCCCGTCGACCCACTTGAAATCACGCTTGAACGCGATGTCGTCGGTCATGTACAGCTCGCAGATGCGAGCGGCGTTGCTGCTACAACCCACGTCTTTCAGTAGCAGCGTGTAGTACAGCTCCCATAGGGATTCTTCGCGCAGGCCAAGCGCGCGCCCCAAGCGCATGCCGATCAAGCAACAACGAACGCAGTGTCCCGGTGGCTGACCCTCCGTGATGTCGAGCGCGTAGCTGAGCGCTCCGATCAGCTTCGCCAACGGCAGCTCTTGGTTCGACATGGGAAAATGCGGATTCCTGTACTAACCAGAGCGGCCGACCGGATCGAAACTTCAGGCTCGCCCAGCAAATATCGATAAAACGCCGAGCTCGCGCGGTGCAATCGGCGGCGCACGCTGTCTCGCGGCGTCGGAACGCGCTACGGTGCTTCAACCATGCCGCAACGCGTACCCGTAAAGATTGGTGATCAGCTGTTCCAGCGTGAGGACGGCGCGGCGTTCGGCGCCGTCGTGGGCATTCACGAGCACGAGCTGCTGGTGGAGATCGAAGGCGTCGGGCAAGCTGTCTTGCCGGGGGCGGCGATCAAGGCCGTGCACGACGGCAAGTTGATCGTCGACATCACCCAGTTGCCTGCGCCGCTGCGCACCTCGATCAAGCACGCGCACGATCGCGAGACGCAGTAGCTCGGCCAGCGGCGCCTACGGCGTCAACACTGCGCGGAAGCGCACGCGGTTCTCCATCACCCGGGCGAACGCTTCATTCGCTTGTTCGAGCTTGAAGCGCTCGATGCGCGGGCGAATACCGGTCAGCGCGCTGAAGCTCAGGGTCTCTTCCGAATCGATTGCAGTACCGCTGGGCCAGCCGGCGACCGTTTTCCCACTGAGTAGGCTGAACGCGGAAACCGCGATCGGGTCTTGGGGGGCGGCGATGATCAGCAATTTGCCGCGTGGCTTCAGGCCATTGACGGTGCTGCCCATGGCCTCGGCATTGGGCGCGGTGGCCAACACCAAATCCGCCCCGCCGAGCTTCTGCAACCCCTCGGCGGCGGGCGTGACTTGCGTATCGACGTACTCATGCGCGCCGAGTTGCCGAGCGAGTGCTTCCTTATCGGCACCGCGCGAGATGGCGATGGTGCGAAAGCCCATCTTTGCCGCGTACTGAAGGCCGAGATGACCGAGCCCGCCGATGCCTTGAACGGCCACGGTATCGCCCGCGCGTGCGCCGCTGTTGCGAAGCGCATTGTAAGTGGTGATGCCGGCGCACAACAATGGTGCGGCGTCTACGGCGGAGAGCTCAGCCGGCATGCGTGCGACGGCCTCTTCCGGGACGACCGCGAACTCCGCGTAGCCGCCATCGTAACTGATGCCACAGACCTGCGCCTTTTCGCAGTTGATGAACTGCCCCTTGCGACACGCCTTGCACTCGAAACAATGACCGCCGTGCCAGCCGACGCCCACGCGCTCGCCGACCTTCCACGCGCCGACGCCATCACCCACGGCATCCACCGTGCCCGCGATTTCGTGCCCGGGGATGCGCGGCAGCTGGAGCCCGGGGTACGCTCCGAACTTCACGAAGGCGTCACTATGACAAATTCCGCAGGCTTCGACCTTGATGCGCACTTGCCCCGGCCCCGCCGTGGGCACTTCGCGTTCGACGAGCTCGAACGGCCCGTTTGCTTTCGAAATTTGAACGGCTCGCATTTTTGCCATGGTGCCCTCGTGTTGCTGAAAATGGGCAGAGTACATAGGACGTCGAGGCGCGAATCAAGTTCGATCCCGCCGGAAAGAACTCAGGGCGCAGACCTCACTTCGGGATCTGAAAGCTCTTGGGGAGCGTGATCGAGCTGCCGCTGAAGGGCGGGACATGCGCGTTGCGGAATGCCGCAACCACGCATTGTCCGACCGGGGTGCCCGCGAAGGGCGCGGACACGGTGACGGATTTTACGGGGCCGTCCGGCGAGAAGGTCACGCTCGCCGAGCCCGAGCCGCTCGGGCCGTCCGCGCGCTTGCATGCGGTTGCGGCGGAAGCAGCCGAGCCGAGTGCGGCCAATGCTGCCCCGCGGTTGAGCGGTGAGCGTTGATCCGGCGGCACCAATGCCCCCGCGGGCGGGGGCGGGGTTGCGGGGGGCGCCGTAGTCACGGTGGGTTGCGCGGTCGCGGCGGCAGGCTCTTTGGTCTTGTACGGGTTCTCGACTTCGTCGGGGTCGCGGCCCAGATCTTTGCTGGGGCGCGTGGCGGTGCCCGCTACGGCGGCTAGCGTATTGGCGGGCGCGGGTGGCCTGCGACCGGCGAGCGCGTTGCTCATCGCGTCCGGATCGGGGGCGGTGGGGTTGGCTCCCGCTGCGATCGGCAAGCTGTCGATGTTTACGCCGACCGGGCCCGTGTCGTCTCGGCGCGTGGGGTTGCTCGCCGCTTGCTGAGTTGGGCGCTCCAAGTGGGTCGTGATCAGCGGCGTTGGACCCGGCCGATGCGAGGCCCAGAACAGTGCGCTGGCTGCCGCTGCGATGCCCCCGATTGCGGCAAACAACGGCAAAAAGCCGGCCTTTCGCGGGTTGTTCGGATCGAGCGTTTGCGGGCGCGGCGTGGTGCCAGTGCGTGAATTCGAATACTGCGAGCCGCTGGTGGGCGGTTCGGAGTGCAGCGCAAAGTGCTCGCTCAAGCGGTCCCCGTTGCCGCGATCGGGGACGGCAGGTTGCTCGGGGACGAGACCGGTGACCACCGTACCGTCAGCCACAATCAATGCTTCGCGTAGGGCTTGGCGCTGCTGCTCGATGCGTGGGCCGAGCACGCGCTTCACGAGCTGACCGACGCCCGCCGGCGAGACCATGATCCGCTCGTCTTTCAGGTAGTGCTCGAGCGCGTCCCGGAATTCGGCGGCGGTCTGATAGCGCTCGTTCACGTTGCGTGAGAGAGCGCGCTTCACGATCGCGGCCAGGTTCTCCGAATACTTGGCGTAGACTTCTTGGGGCGCCGGAATGCGGCCGTTCTTCACCAGTTCGAGCGTGTGCGCGGCGTCCTCGCCGCGGAACAGGCGCTCACCGGTGGTGAGCTCGTACAGCACGATGCCGAGTGCGAACACGTCACTGCGCCGATCGATCTTGCCGGCGCTGGCTTGCTCCGGCGACATATAGCCGAATTTGCCTTTGATTCGCTCGTTGCCTTCGAGCTCGGTGTGGGCGGTCGCGTTGGCCACGCCGAAGTCGACCAGCTTGGCTTGCCCGTCCAGGCCGACCAAAATGTTGTGCGGCGAGATATCGCAATGAACGATATTGCGCAGCTCGCCGTCCCAACCGCGAAGCTCGTGGGCGGCGTGTAGACCCGCCGCGGTGTCGGCGATGATCTTCACTGCCATCTCCGCCGGGATCGCGCGGCGGCGCTTGGCCTCTTTGATCACCGTGCGGAGTGAATCACCCTCGACCCACTCCATGGCCATATACAGAATGCCGCGGTCTTCCGAGACCTCGTGCACTTTGACGACGTTGGGGTGGTCGATGCTGCGCACGATTTGCCCCTCGCCCAGGAACATCGCGCGAAAATCGGAGTGCCGAGCCAGCTCGGGCAGCATGGCTTTGACGGCGACCAAACGCTGCTTGCCGCTGACCGGCGCCCTTTCGCGCGCTACCCACACGCTCGCCATGCCGCCGCGACCGATACGCGTGAGCAGCTCGTAGTGGCCTAGGGTCGACCCTGACTTTAGTTCGGCGTTCATAGACAGGTCGGAATCGACCAACTGCGTGGGCTCAATCTGGGAATGCGAAGCGCCGTGGCGAACTTCGCTACCCTTATTTATGCCACGACTATCCCGAGCACGCGAGTACCCCCCGCGCGCCGAGTGTGCCCGGCGCGGGTGTTCATGTAGTTCAGGGTGTACCGCTGTCGCCTGGATCTTGGGTGCCGTCTCGCGCCCCGGCCGGGCGCGCTTTGGCCAAGGCCGCCGCGCTCGCGCTGAGTTTGGGGGCGCTCACCTTCAGGGTGACATCGAGCAACAATGTCTCACCCGGAGTCAGCTCGATGGTGCGCCGTTCGACGGGCGCATTGGGGTGCTCGAGCCGCACGTAGTGGCTGCCCGCGCTGAGCGGGATCGGTCGAGCAAAGGGTGTGATTTCCACCTCTTGGCCGTCCACGATCACGTGCGCCCAAGGGTGAGCGACGACGCGCAAATAAGCGCGCCCGGTGGGCAGGAGCTCGAGCCGACGGCCGGCTTGGGCAGCCACCGCGGTGCCGACGGTCTTGCCCGACAGCAGCTGAATGGCGAACCCTCCGCCGAGGATCGCCACGAGGGCCACGAACAAGCCCGCGACCGTGACGCCCACGCGGCCTTCTCGCGGACGCCTTGCGCGCGCGGCTTCGGCACTTGCTTTGAGTGGGCTGCCCTCGATCAAGCGGGCGCGGATCAGCGTGTCGCGGATCACGTTCGCGGTGGGTTCGGCGCCCAATTCTTGCGCGGCCGCTTCCAGGATCGCGCACGCCTCGAGCGCGCCGTCGAAGCGATCGCTGGGCATCTTCTCGAGGCAACGCTGAGTCATGCGCTCGAGCGCTTGGCTCACGCCCGGAGCCTTCTTGCTCAAAGGCGGCACGGGGTCCCTGCGAATGCGGAGCGACGTGCTGCGATCGTCGGGTCCATCGAATGGACGCTCACCGCTCAGCATCTCGTACAAGAGCACGCCGAGTGAAAACAGATCGCTGCGCCCGTCTGCGCGCTCACCCAAGATCTGCTCGGGCGACATGTAAGCCGGACCGCCGTAGCCCGTTCCGCCCTCGAGCAGCTCGGGCGCGGTGGGCATGCGCTCGTCGAACGCGACGCTGAAGTTCGCTAGCTTGATCGAGCCGTCCTTGCCGATCAGGACGTTCTTCGGCTGTACGTCGCGGTGCACGACGCCGTGCGCGTGCGCGTGGGAGAGCGCGCGGCAGACCTCGAGCGCAACCGCGCACGCGAACGCTTCGGGCACGCGCTTGGCGCGCTTCATCACGTCATCGAGCGATACGCCGTCGACGTATTCGAGCACCAGCCACATGCGCTCGCCGCGACGCACGAAGTCATACACCTCGAGGATGTTCGGGTGGTTCAGCTCGGCGAGCAGCCGTGCCTCGCGTTCGAGCGAGGCCGCGAATGGCGACGAAGGCAAGATGCTCGAGCCGAGGGCCTTGATGAATGCAGGGCGGCCCAGCGGCTCTTGGACCACGTGGTACAGGTCCGTGATCGGCCCTGTGCTCAGCTTTTTTACGACTTCGCAGCCGTCGAAGCGTTCCGCTGCCGTCATTTCGCGCGCACGTTAACATCGCCAAACGGCCCCGTGTCGACCCAGAACTCGCGCCACTCCCCGAATTCCCCCCGTAAACGTGCCCGTGCCCGTGCTCGTGCCCGATCTCGGATCCAGGAAGAAAGAGGGGGCGATCGCGCTCCCGCATCGCACCTCACTTCCCGCAGGGTTCCTCGCCTTGCCGCCGAAGGCTGTGACGGCCGGGACGGGCTCTGTGACCATCAAAAAAGAACTGCCTGATCGAACGAAAACTCGAGTTTGAATTCGAACTCGAGTTTCTGGGCAGCAGGGTGCTGAGAGGAGAGGAAGAGCGGGCACGGGCACGGGCACGGGCACAGGCACGGGCACGGGCTCGGGCACGGGCACGTTTACGTGGACCGGAATAGGGGGACAAAGCTCTAGGCATTGAGACTTCGGGGGCTTGGCACTACAACGCGAGGGCGTAGCCTATGAACGGCGAGTCACTCCCAAGCCCGGTCGCTCCGTCACCCCCGGAGCCTCGCGTGACCCTGCGCGAGCGGCTGAGCGCATGGCTTTTCGGGCTCAAGGCCTACTTCAGCGAGCAAGACCCGCGGTTCCTGACCGCGTTTGCGCCCGCGTTCGTGCTGAGCGTGCTGATCTACGTGCGCAGTCCGCTGTCGAACTACATCTTCGACGAGCAAGAGGCGTTGCTGGCGAACCCTTACGTCAACGGTCAGGCGGGCGGTTTCTTGTCCGCGTTTACCCGTGATTTTTGGGGCTTACCGCCGGATCGCAGCATTGGTTCGTATCGGCCGCTGCCGGATCTGGTCTGGCGTGCGCTGTGGTTCGTGAGCCATCGCCCGTTTTTGCACCATTGGGTCAACGTACTGGTGCACGCGGTGAACGCATCGCTTGTGGCAAGTTTCGTCTTTTCGCTCAGCCGTCGGCGTGACACGAGCTGGCTCGCGGGCGCCTGCTTCCTGGCCTCGGCCGTGCTCACCGAGGCGATCACCGGTGTGGTCGGCATCGCTGACGTCTTCGGCGGTCTGTTCGTGCTCGCCGCACTCGTGTGCTTGCACCGCGGGCTGATGCTGATGCCGCTGTGCGTGTTCGCGTTGGTGCTGCTCGGCTTGTTCAGCAAAGAGAGCGTGCTGGTCGCGATGCCACTCGTGCCCTGGGTCGCGCTGGTCAGCGCGCCGATCTTGCACCCGAAGCGGCCGCTCCGCGCATTCCGAGCCGTGGCCGCGTTCGTGGCTGCTGCGGCGGCGCTGGTGGCCTACACCTATTTCCGTCGCCGCTTCTTTCCCGTCGTATCGCAGGTCGACGCGGGCGCCGCGTTGCCGGCCGAAGCAGGCGCGTCCGCGCGCGCCCTGGCCAAGTTTTTACATTGGTTCCAGCAGCCGCAATTGCCGCACGATCCGGTCAACAATCCGCTCGTCGACGCCGATCTACCGCACCGCGTAGCGGGCGCGCTGCGTGTGTACGCGCGCGGCCTCGGGCAAATCGTGTTCCCCTGGACGCTCAGCGGCGACTATTCGTTTCCGCAAGAGCCGCGCCCGGATCGCGTTTACTTCCCAGAGAGCATCATCGGCGGCGTGCTCCTGGTGCTTCCGCCAATCACCGGCGTGGGCCTCTGGATCGCGAGCTTGGTGCGCGAAGCGCGCACGCGCGCTCGAGCCAAGTTGCTCGGCCTTACGCTCGCATTCGACGAGCGACAGGGCCTGATCGCCTTGCTCGCGATCGGCTTGGTCTGGCTGCCGATCGCGTACTTTCCGCACTCGAATATCCCCGTGCTCTTGCCCACGATCCGCGCCGAACGCTTTTGGTACTTACCGGCGTTCGGCTCGGCCTGCGTGCTCGCGGTGCTGTTCACGCGGCTCATCCGCACGAAGTGGCCCTGGGGCGCCACCGCGGTGGGCGTGTTTCTCGGCTTTCAGGCGCTGGCCGGGCGTTGGCACGCGTTCGACTACACCGATGATCTGATCTTCTGGCGCGCGACGCACAACGCCGTGCCCCGCAGCGCCAAAGCGCAGTTGAACTACTCCGTGATGCTCGGCGCCCGCGGTCAGCTCGAAGAGCGCCTCAAGATCAACGCCGAAGCCATGCGCTTGGCGCCCAAGTGGCCGATGGCCCACGTGTACTACGGCGACACCTTGTGCCGCCTCAAACGCGCCGAACAAGCTTGGCCCCACTACATGCACGGCTTCGAGCTCGCGCCGAACGATCTGAACCTGATCGCTCTCGGCCTACAATGCGCGTGGGAAGAAAAGATCATCGAGGCCCACAAGGACGAGCTGATCGCAGCATCCGAAGCGCACCCCGGCAGCTGGCTCGCGTTTCTCGGCAGCGACCTCGTGTACAACGGCGTCGCCAACGGGGGCGTGCAGAAGAAGTATCGACCTCGCGCCTACGACGAGGGTCCCAAAGGAGATTGATTCGGGTCTGCTGTTCCGCCTGGTGACTCCGCCAGGCGCGGAAGGCCCAAGCGGGCCAGGTGAGCCGGTGGCACGGCAGCGACCACGACTGGCTCGAGGGGCGAGGGCCGCGGCTGTGTCTGATGGGCGCGATCCACGATGCGACGGGCGAGCTCTTGCCGGGGCGATTTCAGAGAGAGCTGCCAGCGTGTGTATTGCGGGATATCTCGGACAGAAGGTATTGCGCACACCGTCCACGGCGATCGCGACAGCAGCCTGAAACGCGACGACATGCACTAGAGACTCGACGGAGTGTCTTTGGCTGGGGTTTTCGTCGCTGTTTGCGTACTGCGTAGAAACGCTGTCGATGAGTGAGGGCACGGCTGGACGGCGAGTCACGGCGGCGCGGGTGTGTCGACCATTCCTCGATGCATTCGAGCTCGTCGCTCGCAGCGAGCTACATCTGTGCGCGCTGTGCGCGCTCGCGCCGCACTTGAACGAAGAGAATGCGGCGGAGCGCCGAGCTCGCGAGCGGCGGAGTCGGCGACAGCCGGCGTTGCGAAAAACTCCGCACCGCCCAGCGTGCCGGCTCGGGCTCTCGACGCACCCTCTCGTCCGCGTGGTCGCGAACTCGAGCCTCTTTCCGTCGAGCGCTTTGGCGTGCATCACCGCCGACGCCGACCTGCGCGAGCTGATTGAGCGCGCCCGCGCGCTCGCGAGTCACCGAATCCCAAACGGGGATCTCGCAGGTTTGATGAAGCTGGTGGTGGCACGTTTCGTCGAACAGGAGGAGACGCGACGCTTCGGCATTGGGAAGTGTCCGCGTCGGACTCGCTCAGAAGCAATGCCTGCAAACCGAGCAGAACGGGAACCTCCACCAGGCGGAGCTTCAGCCTCGCTACGCACCAACGAAGCGAAAACTCGCTCGTCGCGTCCGAGACGAATTGAAAAGCGTACACGCCATGTTCCGGTGCAGGTTCGGCGCGAAATCCATGCTCGAGAGGCCGGTCAGTGTGCCTTCGTTTCGCCGAGGGCCGACGCTGCAAGGCGACGGCGTTGCTCGAGTTTTGATCACGTGAAACCCTTTGCCAGATTCGGCGCGGCGGACATTTCGAACATCCGCCTACTGTGTAAGGCCCAGTAAGGCCCACAATCTCTTGCACGCGCGAAACTGCTTCGGAGCCATGCACCTCGCGGCAAGAATGCAGTGCGGCACAACTCCCCGTCGAGGATCTCACGATCGCGAGCGCCTACTCTCGGGATGCTTCGTAGAAACGATGTGACGAATCGTGACACGGGCACGGGCACGGGCATGGGCAAAAGGAGATATGAATTCAGGACAGACCGTAGTCGATGAATGATATTTAGATTTCGGGATGCGGAGGCCGATGCGGGGGACACCGGAGTGATAGACTGGCCTTTCGGTAACCGTCGGCCGATAGCATCGGGCTTGATTGTGCGGCTCACGCGGCCCGTGCCTGTGGTGCGACTTTTTAACTTAGACGGAGCCGCCGCGCATGGCATGATGGCCCCATGCGTTGCGAGCAGCATGGCTTGGCGGCTGGTCCGGGGGGGCAGTGCGTGGTCTGCTTGCGTGAGGCTCGCGGCCGCGCAGCGCAGCGCGCGCGTTGGCTCGCGCTCGGTTTTTTCGGTTTCGTGATCGCGACCAGTGGTGGGTTGTTGGCTGCGCGGTTGCTGCGTGCGCCGCTGCTCGCGGAGCCCGCGCGGCGCGAGCAGCCGATCGCGGTCGTCGCAGCGTTGCGAGCAGAGCCGCCGGCCCGCGTCGAGGCCACCGCGCCGCCGCTACCGGCGACGGATCTGGCGCCCGAACCGCCGCTGGAGATCCCCGTTTCAGAGCCAATTACGGCTGCGTCGGCAATTTCTCCTGTGCTTGCGCCTGTGGCATCGGTGGAGCGCACGGCGCGCGCTCGAGTGCCCAGCAAGCGCGAGTTGATGGCTGCGCTTCATGCCACACCCGTGTCGATGTTCTCCACCAATTGGTGTCCACACTGTGAACGCGCACGTCGCTTCTTTCGAACCTATGGTTTGAGTGTGGTGGATCACGATGTGGATGCAGACGCGCAAGCAGCCGCCGAGCTGCAACGGCGTTCGGGCGGCAAGGCCGTGCCTTTGATCGACGTCGATGGGATCGCGCTCAAGGGTTTCGATGAACGAGCGACGATGCAGGCCGTGGTTGCGAGCGTCGAACGTCGACTGGGCGTCACTGGCATCGAGCTCAGCGTGGCATCCGTGTCGAACTGAACGGCTGTCTTGCCTCGCGCCTGCGCATGGCGGTTGAGTAACGGTACTGGCCGAGAGCAGGCACTTTGATTCTGATCGTGATTCGATATTTCGATTTATTGCGTGGCTATTGCTATTTGTAGTGCGGTCGAGATATCAAGCTCATCGCACTGGTTGGTTGTGGGGACAGGGGTCTTGCCAATTCTTGGCTCGACAGCAATTGCGAATTTGCATTCAGCGAAAGCAAGAAGCGATGTCCATAATGAAGAAGCGTAGTATTCTGACGAGCGTGGGTGTGATCACCCTGGTGGGTACTGGTCTCCTGGTTGGCTGCGGCGCCGACACGGACGACAACGGCGATAGCGATGGCGGTAGTGGCCCTGGTCAAGCAGGTGCCGCGAGCACGGCGGGCAAGCCGGGCACCGGCACGGCAGGGTCCGCGAGCGCGGGTGCACCGGGTGTCGGCGGTAGCAGCCCGGGTGTCGGCGGCAGCGGCACCGCTGGTCAGTCGAGCGGCGTTGCCGGTTCCGATGGCAAAGGCGGCGGCTTTGGCGC
>Ga0247772_1000041_pt1 | contig 74823 bp, 63 predicted proteins | sample UWRJL151409C6_FD_179945 | JGI IMG/M metagenome (GOLD analysis project Ga0247772, IMG submission 179945) | Plant litter microbial communities from Arlington Agricultural Research Station in Wisconsin, United States - UWRJ-L151-409C-6 | ecosystem: Environmental > Terrestrial > Plant litter >...
GAGAGCCGAACCCGGGTAAGGAGGAGGAGCAAGGAGAGAAGAGCAGAGAGCAAAGGACGCAGGCGGCGGAGGAAACTGGGGCGTGGCGCGACCGATGAGTGGGCGTGACTCATCCGCGCCAGATTCTGCCGGGCCGCAGCTACCTCGTGACGCGGCGTACGACGCAGCGCCAATTCCTGCTACGCCCGTCGCGTGTGACGAATCAGAACGTCAGGTATTGCTTGGCCTTGGCGGCTGAACGCACCGGCGTGCTCCTCCACGCGGTGTGCGTGATGTCGAATCACTGGCATGGTGTGCTTACGGACCCTGAAGCTCGGCTGCCCGAGTTCACCGAGTGCTTTCACAAACTGCTCGCGAAGGCGCAGAATGCATTGCTCGACCGTTGGGAGAATTTGTGGTCGTCGGACAAGACGAGCTTGGTGCTTCTGACGTCCGAGCAGGACGTTTTGGAGAAGATGGCATACACGCTGGCGAACCCAACCGCCGCGGGTCTCGTCAAGTCTCCTGAGGAGTGGCCAGGAGTGATTTCCGGGCGGTTCGGCGAGGAGAGTTGTGTAGAAATGCCTGACGCATTCTTCGACGACGATGGTGAACTCCCGGAAAGCGCGGAACTCCAGATGGTGCGCCCGCAGATCTTCGGGGCCCTTACCGACGCTGAACTCTATGCTCGGCTACGCGACGAAATCAGTGCGAGAGTCCGTGCCGCTCGCGACGCAGTGGCGCAGTCTGGTCGATCATTCCTCGGTCGAGAATCCGTCTTGCGTCAGAGCGTAGAGGCCAGTCCAAAGACAGAAGCACCGAGACGGAATCCGAGTCCTCGTGTTTCTGGTCGGTCGAGCGCCGACAGGGTGGCTGCGATCCGACGGATGTGTGAATTCTTTCGCGCCTACCGCGCGGCATGGATGGAATGGCGACAGGGAAACCGAGACGCGCGGTTCCCCGCCGGCACGTACGCTCTTCGAATCTATGCCTGCGTAAAATGCGCAGACGCGGTCCCTGGCTAGAACGCTTGGTGAACGTCACGCTTCTTGCGCGTTGGTCGAGCTCGACTGTGCTGCACTCGTGCGCCTGAAGTCGAGAAAGTGGGCAGCTCGTCCGCGACCCACTTCTCTTGCATTGCAGTTCGCCCGCTTGGCGTCCTCCTCGGCTTGCTCTTCTATGTCGCGGAGCTGGCGCTGGTGAGGAGCGTAGTGAGTCGCTGCGCAAACGCGGCAGGGTTGTCGAGTGGAGAGCCTTCGGCGATCAGCGCTTGATCGTACAAAAGCTCGATCCACGCCGCCACATTGCCGGGTTCCTCGCGATCGCGGCGTTCCAAGTTCTGGATTAGGGGGTGACCCGGGTTAAGCTCCAAAATGCGTTTTTGGGGGGGGATGCCCATTTGGCGGGCCATCATCAGGCGCTCGATGTGGGGTGCCATGCCGCCCTCGGGGATCACGAGACACACGGGAGAGTCGGTGAGCCGAGTGGAGAGTCGCACTTCCCCTACTTTCGCGGCTAGAACGCTCTTGAAGCGCTCCACGAGTGGCTCCGCCTGTTTCTTCTGCTCGGCTTCTGCGGCGCGCTGTTCCTCGCTCAAGTCCTCCTCACCGAGGTCCAGGTTTTCGTCCATCGCCGAGACCAGAGGCTTGCCGTCGAACTCGTTCAAGCTGGTCACCGCAAATGGGTCGACGCCGTCCGTCATGAACAAGACTTCGTAGCCGCGCTTTTTCAGGGTTTCTAGGTGAGGACTCGAGTCGAGCAGCGCGCGCGATGTGCCCGTTGCGTAGTAAATTGCTTTTTGGCCGTCCTTCATGCGCGAGACGTACTCGCCGAAGCTGGTCAGCCCGGGTTGGGTGGATGACTCGTAGCGCACGATCTTAGCGATCCGGTCGCGGTGCTCACTCTCGAAGTGGATGCCCTCCTTGATCACCGCCCCGAAGTCGGCCCAAAACTTGGCGAACACGTCGGCATCCTTGCCAGCCAACTCCTCGACCATCGAGAGCGCGTGGTTGACCACTTGCTTTCTGATCACACGAACGAGCTTCGAATCTTGCAAAATCTCGCGTGATACGTTCAGCGGCAAGTCTTCACTGTCGACGACGCCGCGTACGAAGCGCAGGAAGTTTGGCAAGAGCTCGGCGCAGTCGTCCATGACGAAAACGCGCCGCACGTGCAGCCGGATGCCATGCTTCGCCGCGGGATCGTAAAGATCGAACGGCGCTCGCTTCGGCAAGAACAGCAGCCCCGCGAATTCTTGCGTACCTTCGACCTTGAAGTGCCGGTGCGCCAAAGGCGCCTCGAAATCATGGCTCAAATGCCGATAAAACTCAGTGTACTGCTCCTCCGTCACCGTGCTCGCAGCGCGCTGCCAAAGCGCACTCGCCTGGTTGATCCGCTCGAAAGAGGCCTCTCCGCTACCCTCTTTTGGAGGCTCTGCAAGCTCGATGGGGTGACCGATATAGTCGGAATACCGACGAATCAGCTCGCGCAAGCGGCCCGGGTTGAGAAACTCCTTCTGCTCCTCCTTGATGTGGAGCACGAGCGTCGTGCCTGGCTCGGTGCGCGTGTCGGGTTCGATCGTGAAGGACTCTTGCGCGTCCGAGCTCCAGCGCTGCGCGGCCTCTTCACCAGCGCGCCGAGTGATCACGTCGACACGATCGGCGACGAGGTACGCGCTATAGAAGCCCACGCCGAACTGCCCGATCAACTGCAACCCCTGATCGCTCGCTTCTCGGGCTTTGGCGACTTTGTTCAAGAATTCGCGGGTTCCAGAGCGGGCGATCGTACCCAAATTTTGCTCCAGCTCGCTCGCGTTCATGCCAATCCCATTGTCCGAGATGGTGAGGGTCGAGGCAGCGGGGTCCACGCTGATCTGAATCTTGAGATCGCCGCCAGCGGCCATTTCCGGATGCGTCACTGCTTCGAAGCGTCGCTTATCGAGCGCGTCCGAAGCGTTCGACACGAGCTCGCGCAGAAATACCTCTTTGTGGCTGTACAGAGAGTTGACTACGAGGTGCAGCACCTGGCTGACCTCGGCCTTGAAGGAATGGGTCGTAGCTTCACTCATGTTTTTTCCCGGGTTACGGCGAGCAAATTGGTCACTCTGACCGGGCTGTCAACCCGACTGGAATTCGGCGCCCGCCGACCCGCAATTTCCCGGCTATCCCGCAGTTAGCTGCGAACCGGAGGCTAACCGGAGGCTGAACCCGGGTATGCCCAAACCGGCTATGTTGAACCGGTAGTACGCGCTCCGGGGCGTGTTGGGTCTGCCGGTCGGACAGTAGTTCCCCCGACGCTCGAGTTAAGCTCTCTTCTCCGGCAGCGGAATGAACTCGAGCTCGTCCCCCGGCACTTTGGCGAAAAGACCGGCCTGCCAATCGCGCTTGGCCTGCTCGATCCGCTCTAGCGAACTCGACACGAAATTCCACTCAATGTACCGCGGCCCATCCGGCGGCGCTCCGCCCAGGAGCAGAACCCGGGACGGCACTTCCGCCCGCACGGAAGGCGCGCCGCCCGCGCGAAATAGCGCCAGTGCGCGCTCCTCGATGGATTGCTCAGCGTGGGAAAGTGCGCCACTCAGGACGTACACGCCGCGTTGTTCGTGCCCTGCCGGCAGGCTCAGCGAAGCCCCCGCGGCTAGCTCCGCTTCCGCGTAGAACAAAGGTGAAAAAGTGCGCACCGGCGAAGTAACGCCATATGCGCTGCCGGCCAACACCCGGACTCGCACCCCGGCAACGTCGACTTCTGGCAGCGTGCTGGCCGGATGATGGTGAAACTCCGGCACCATCTCCTCGTGTGCCGTCGGTAACGCGACCCAGAGCTGCGCCACATGAAGACGTGAGCCGCTCTGACGCAACTCACTCGAGGTTCGTTCCGAATGGGTAATGCCGCGCCCCGCGGTCATCCAATTCACCGCACCGGGACGAATCGCCTGTTCGTAGCCCAAACTATCGCGGTGCACGATCTCGCCCTCGATCACGTATGTCACCGTCGCCAGACCGATGTGCGGGTGGGGACGAACATCCAAACCACGCCCCGGGGCGAGTTCGCTCGGCCCCAGATGATCGAAAAAGCAGAACGGCCCCAGGTGCTTGCGCGTCAACGCAGGCAAAACCCGTGAAACGGTAAAGCCATCCACATCGCGCGCATGCCCGCGCAAGATCGTTTCCAACACACCTGCGCCCAACTCGTCTGCCATCCTGGCGAGGCTAGCACCCAGCTTCGGATTTGGGGTTGGGAGGCCACACTGAAACGGGCGCGCTTTGCCGTGAAGCAGGTCACTAGGCCCCCCCGTCCGCGCGCCCCGCGGCCCAGCAGCCGCGCCTGCCCGCACTCCGGAGACCACGCACCCAGCACCTTTCGTCTATCTCGAAGCCTCAAGGACCTCAAAGGCCTCTCCCCAAAGGCCTCTCCCTGGTTCGGCCTTGAATCGGAGGGGGGGGTGAGGGGTGGGGAACTTGACGGTTTGGGTGGGGGTCCGCCAAGATCTGGGCATGGCTTCGGTGATTGAGCGGGCTTCGAGTGGGCGCGCGAAGTGCAGGGCGTGCGGGCTCGCGATCGCCAAGGGCGAGGAGCGATTCGGCGAGGCCTTGCCGAATGCCTATGGCGAGGGAGAGAGCCTGTTTTGGTTCCATTTGCGGTGTGCGGCGTGCTGTCGTCCAGAGCCGCTGTTGGCGGTGCTGGAGACGGGGCAGGCGGCGCCGGCGGAGTCCACGGAGTCCTCGGCGCTCGAGGCTTTGGCGCGAGAGGGCGTGGCGCAGCCGCGGTTGAGTCGTATTCTGCGGGCGGAGCGGGCTTCTTCGGGGCGGGCGCGCTGTCGGCATTGTCGGGAGTTGATCGAGCAGGGCGCTTGGCGGCTCGCGTTGCAGATCTTCGAGGAGGGGCGTTTCAACTCGATGGGCACGATTCACGCGAGCTGCGCGGTGCACTACTTTGGGACCGAGCCCTCGCTCGAACGACTCACGCTGCCGAGCAATCAGTTGGATTCCGCGGAGTTGGCCGAGGTCGTGGCAAGCATGCGCGAAGGTGCGACGCGGCCGATCCAACCCGGGCTGGCGAAGGCCCCGGGTGAAGAGCCCGAGCACGAGTCGTCGCGAAAGAGTTCATGACCGGCGAGATCGAGCACGTCACGGACACTGCGTTTTGGGTGGCGAGTTATCGCGCGCTGGAGAGCGAGCGCCCGGATGCACTCTTTCGTGACCCGCTGGCCGGGCTTTTGTGTGGCGAGAAGGGAAGGCTGATCGCTCGCAGCATGCCCGATGACCGCTCCATGGCGTTCATCATGGCGGTGCGCACGACGGCGATCGATCGGCTGATTTTGTCGGCGATCGCGCAAGGTGTCGGCACCGTGTTGAACTTGGGGGCTGGGCTCGATACGCGCCCCTATCGCATGTCCTTGCCCAAGGAGCTGCGCTGGATCGAAGCCGATTTCCCGAGCATGGTCGAGTACAAGGATCAGAAGCTGGCATCGGCGAGCCCGGTGTGCGTTTTCGAACGCGTGGCGATCGATTTGGCAGATCGACCGGAACGCCGGGCCTTGCTCGATCGCGTGGGGCGCGAGGCGCAGAGTGTGCTGGTGATCACCGAGGGGGTGATCCTCTATTTGCCGGATGACGAGGCCGGGCGCCTCGCGGAAGACGTCCACGCAGTGCCCTCGATGCGTTTCTGGATTCAGGATTACTACGGTCCCGAGCCACGTCGGCACCGAGGTTCGCGGCGGCGGAAGTTCGAAGCTGCGCCGTTTTTGTTCCGCGATCCAGATTGGTTCGGTTTCTTCGCCAAGCACGGCTTCGTGCCCAGTGAGAGCATCAGCACTCGGCAAGAGGCCTTGCGCGTCGGGCGCCGTCCACCATTCTTGTCGATGACGGCGCCACTTCTCTGGCCCTTGGGTACCAAGTGGTACGAAAAGGCCGATCGAACCATCGGCTACACGCTGCTCGAACGACAGGACTCGTGAGCCGCGCCTTCACCAAGGAAGACGCTGGCGGGCCCGAGCTCTTGGTCGTTCCGAGGCCGCCGCTGCCGATTGGCGCCCCTAATTACGTGACGCCTCGAGGCCTGCGACGATTGCAGGCCGAGCAGGCGGCTCTCGAACGAGAACGAAGTGCGCTCGAGGCAGCAGATCCAGCAGACCGCCTGGCGCGGATGAACGCGCTCGCTCAGCGCAGCGTTGACCTCCAAGCGCGTCTAGCAAGTGCGGAGCTGGTCGATCCACGCGCCCAACCGCACGATCGCGTGCGCTTTGGCGCGGAGGTACGTGTCCGACACGAGTCGGGCTCAGAATCGCAGTATCGCATCGTCGGCGTCGACGAAGCGGACGCCGCCGCTGGGCTGCTCGCGTTCTCGGCCCCGCTCGCTCGCGCGCTCTTGGGTAAGCAAGTCGGCGAGATTGCGCTAGTGCAGACTCCGCGTTCGATCGAGGAGCTGGAGGTGCTGGAAATTGGCTACGGATTCGGCGAGCGCTAGCCCATTTCGTTTGGCCCCTGTATCCCCGACGACAACCCTGTACGATGTGAACGTGTCCCTGGTGAGTGACGTGGAGCCAACGGCTGAAGACAGTCGGCCGCGGCTTGCCTGGACTGGCCGATTCGTCGATCCGACGCTCGAGCAAGCGTTTCGTAGAGACGACCTCGACTCACTCAGGCGCTTCTTGACCTTCAGCGTCGGGCTCGCGTCACTGGTCTTCCTGGCGTTTGCCGTGCACGATGCCTTGGTCGTCCCTGAAGTCAGGAGTGAGGCGTGGTCGGTTCGCTTCGGCGTCTTCGTGCCCGCCTCGGTGCTGGTGTTTTGGCTGCTCAACTCTCGCCACTTGCTGCGCTTCTCGCAGCCGATGATGTTGGTTTATGGGGTCGCCGCGAGCTTCATCGTGCTCTACATCGGCGCGATTGCCGGTGGCAGCGGCTACTTCTTGTACACCTCGTTTGCGATCGCGTTCGTAACTTTGGGGCCATTCGTGGCGCGGCTCGGCGTGGTCGCGCAGCTCGCCTACACGTTGCTCACGTTGCTCATGTTTGCGCTCTTGGATCGCTGGCTTGCCCATTGTCCGCTGCAGATCAGCCTGTCGGTTTCCAGCACGCTGCTGTCACTCGGCGGCCTCGGCGCGTTGATCGCTTACCGGCAAGAGCAACAGGCGCGGCACGGCTTCCTGCAGCGCCGCCTGATTGATCGCCAGGTGCATGCCTTGGCGGCGGAGAAGGCGCGCGCCGAGGAGCTCTTACTGAACGTGTTGCCCTCGAGCATCGCGGAGCGCTTGAAGCGCGGGCAGCGTCCGATTGCCGACGGGTTCCCACGCGTGTCGGTGCTGTTCGCGGACATCGTGGGCTTCACGAAGATGTCGGAGCGAGTCACGCCGGTCGAACTCGTGGATCGCTTGAACCGCATGTTCTCCAGCTTCGACGACTTGGCCGACAAGCTCAAACTCGAGAAGATCAAGACCATTGGCGACGCATACATGGTCGCGGGCGGCCTCCACAGTCACGAATACGACCACGCGCAGACGATCGCGGAAATGGGCTTGGCCATGCAGCGTCGCGCGCTCGAATTCAGCCGTGAGTTCGGCGAGGATCTCAGTATTCGTATCGGCATTCATACCGGCCCCGTCGTGGCCGGGGTGATCGGCAAGCGCAAGTTCATCTACGACGTGTGGGGTGACACGGTGAACACGGCGAGTCGCATGGAATCCCACGGTGAACCCGGCATGGTGCATGTCACGGACGAAACGCGTCAGTTGTTGAAGGACATGTACGTCCTGACCGCGCGCGGCGAGATCATCGTCAAGGGCAAGGGCACGATGCGCACTTGGTTCCTGATCGGTCCGCAACCCAGCGACGGCTCACCGGCCCAAACGCAGTTGCCTCGAAAAATTGCGAGCAAGCCTGCCTCGAACGAGTGAGAGCGGCCGCGCAGACTAGGCGGTCAATCCACTCAGCGGACCCGTGCAGACCCCGGGAATGCCAAACGTCCTGACGTCGTCGAAGCCCATCGCGTTGCACACGGAGACCAGCAGATTGTTGTGCGGCTGATCCGCGTACTGCATGTAACGACCCATTTTCAGCGCGCCCCCCGCGCCTCCGGCCAGCACCCAGGGGATATCCTTGTAGGTGTGGGAATTCCCCGCGCCGAGCTCGTTGCCCCAGAGCATCAGAGTATTGTCGAGCATGCTACTGCCGTCGGCCTCTTTCGTGTCCCGAAGCTTGTCCATCATGTAGGCGAATTGCTCGGCGTGCCAGCGGTTGATCTTGACCAGCTTCTCGTTGGCCAGATCATCGCTGTCGCCGGCGTGGGAGAGCTCGTGGTGTTCGTCATCGACGCCGATCCAAGGGTAATATTGCCAGCTGTCGGCGTTGGCGAACATCAACGTCGAGACGTTGGTGAGCCCGCAGATGTGGGCGAGCAGCATCAGGTCCATCTGCAATTTGCTGACGGTGGGGAAGTTCTCCATCGCCCGCACGTCCACCTTTGCCGGCATGGTCGGCGCCTTGCAGCTCATCGGTGTGTTGGTCAATTCTTGTTCGAGGCCGCGAATGCTGGCTAGGTGCGCCTCCAGGCGAGCTTTGTCCTCCGAGGCGACGCGGGTCTTCAGCGTGTTGAGGTCTGCAGATAGGAAATCGAGCACACTCTTTCGCTCCGCGAGCAGCTGCGCGAGCTCGGTGTCGGAAAGATCGGCGTTGGCGAAGATGCGCTTGTACATCTGCCACGGATCATCGACCGCGATGTTCGGCTGGTTCGCGCCGCGATACGAAATCACCCGCAGTGGCTCTTGGCCCTCGATCCGCGCGCCGAACTCGAGCGATGGAAATTTCGTCTTCGTGCCGATGCGCCCCGCGATGTACTGATCGACCGAGATGCGATCGGCATATCCTGCTGGCCCACCCGATCCGGTAAAGCTTCCCGCTTGCAGCGATCCACCGGTGAGCATCGCGCCCGGGCCCTTCATATGAGGACCACCGGGCTTGTCGCTGGTCGCCGCATCTTTGCCCAACTCGTTTTGGACCGTGGAGTTCATGTGCACGCCTTTCAGCACCATCAGCTGCGAGACGTGGTCCGCGAGCGGCGCCAAGATCCGACCGAGCGTCAGCGGCACCCCGCTCTTCGACCCGCTCGGAAAAAAGTCTTTGGCGATCGTGCCGTTCGCCGAAAAGACGCCGATGAAGCGGCGGGCCGCGGGCGTCTTTTGGTCGGCACCGAACACCGTCGCTGCACGCCAGATCGGGCTCGTGATGGCAACCGTCAGCGCGCTCAACCCGGCGAGCAGTCTGCGACGACTGAGGCGGGTGCGCTGATCGAAGGATTGCGATGGATTCATTTCGAGATCTCCGCGTCTACGGGGTGACGGTATCGAAACGCGTCGCTCAGCACGATTGCTTGGGGTAGGGTGTTGAGATCGGCATCGGCTGCTTCGAAGCTGTCCACCAGGCCTTGCATCGAACAATCGTCGACTGGTTGCTCGAAGCGCTGGAGAGCAAAGCGGAACCATTGCCGCGCCATGCATTGCCGAACGGTCTCACTTTCGGCGAGCCTTTGTCCCAGCTCGGCCACGCCGCTGAATTTGCCGTCGATTTCCGCAGTGGCGAACAGTTCACCGCTGGCGTCGACCGGCATTTGTCCGTCCGTTTCGCGGTATCTGCCCAGCGAGTCGTAGTTTTCGAAGCCGAAGCCGATGGGGTCCATCAGCTTGTGACAACCCGAGCAGGAAGGATTGGTCTCGTGCTCGCTCAGGCGCTCGCGGGTCGAGACACCGGGTGTCACGTCGGGAGGCTTGGGGATATTGGCGGGGGGGGCCGGAAGCAGCTGGCAGAGCAGCATTTCCCGTACGAATTTGCCGCGATAGATCGGCGAGCTCTCGGACGGCTTCGCCAAGAGCGACAGGAACGCGGGCAGTGTCAGGAGGCCGGAGGTAGCGCCGGTCGTGCCCTGCGTGGCCGTGAACGAGTCGCCTCCCGTCGTGCCGTAGTACGGGGCCAGATCCTTGTTCACGAATACGGTGTTCGACGTCAGCAGCGTGCTGAGCTTTCCGCCTTGGTTCGTCAACAGATCGTCGAGGAAGGTGCTGGCTTGGATTTTAATCGACGCGCGCAGGGTCGAATTTTGCCACTCTGGATAAAGCGTCGCGTCTTTGACCGAGCTATCCAAGTCGGGCAGATGAATCCAGTTCTCCAAGAAGCGCCGCACGACGCTCTTGCCACGTGGCTCTTTCAGCATCCAGCCAAGTTGAGACGCAACGCCTTCCTTCGTAGCCAAGCCACCCGAGCTTGCAACCTCGGTCAGCTTCGCATCGGGCATCGTGTCCCACAGAGCATAGGACAGCCGCGCTGCCAGTTCGTATGGCGAGAGCTTCACCGCGCTCTCGCTCACCTTTTCGTCGCTACCGATCTCCACGCGGTACAAGAAGCGCGGGGCCTGCAAAATACCCTGAATCAGTAGCTCGATGCCGTGCGCGTAGCTGACCCTGGCGCCGACGTCGAACAGCTTCAAATGCTGCTCGATGTCCGCAAGGTCGCTGATCGGCGCGCGATAGGCACGGGAACCAAAGCTCTGTACGAAGCGCTTCGCGCAATCACGCTGCTCGTCGCTGTCGGGGCAAGGGGCGAGCTGCTTCAGGAGCGCCTGGTCGGCGACCACGGTGCTGCTGGCCTTGCTGGCGGCGCTGCGATAGTTCTCGAGGTCCACTTGTGCGACGTCCGGCTGGATGAGCCCAAATGCCGAAGCCGTACTGCTTGCCCCGAGCGCGACGTCCAAGCCCGCGATGTTGCCGAGTAGGTCGCGCACGCTGTTCAGGTACTGCGAATTCGATAGTCGCTTCATCAGCGAAGGACCCGGATCGATCGTGCCGGCTTTGCACGCGAAGCCGGCTGGGCCACTGCCGCTCGGCATCATCGAAATCGTGCCTGCGCTGCCTGCGCCCGCAACGGCCCCTTCGTTACCGCCGCTGCTCTCCGTCGAGCCGGAGTTGCCCGCGTAACCGGGGCCCGCGTGGTGGTCGCGATCGGCTGCGGCGCCCGCCACGCAGCCCTGGATCCCAAGCAAGAACCAGGCAAAGCCAGCAAATCGCTGGCGTTCGGAGCGGCCTCTTGTCGCGCGGGTCTCCGCTCTCCGGGGCTCGGTCATGGCGTTACCGAGTCAGTGGAAGGTGCTCGGGACCGCGATCTCTTTTTCTTCAGTTGGGAGCAGGAAACCAGTTCAGGGTGCGATGTGGCAGCACAGCGGTCCACAGTCGTAGGCGTACGTCGGTGCGTGATCTTGGCACACCGCACCGCATTGGTTGCCGCCCTGGCTGCCGCAGCTCAGCTGACACACGCCGCCTAGGTCAATCGAATGAGGCGGGTTGCACGGAGTGTCATTGCCCGGTGGTACGTCGTCGGGGTCTGGCGTGTAGTACAGCCGATCGAGCTCGACGTCGTCCGCGCAGTTTGCAAGAGTCAGGCGATGGACGCCGGCCTGGAGCGGAAAATCCAGCGCGTGCCCGTAGTCCGTGTCGTCGTGAAAAGCGTCCCAGTACCAGATCTCACCGACGCTGATCCGCCACTTGATCCACGGCCCGTCATCGACCTGTACCCAGAAACGGTTGTGGTCTGCATCGGGTGAGCGAATGCGTCCCCAAATTCGATAATTCGCCGCGGTTTTTGCCGTGAATTCGTAGATCGCGCGCGCGTCGCCCGGCGCGCCATCGGACTTTGCGCCGCGCGGCGCAACCAAGGTGCTCGTGCCCGATGCGGTGCCATCCGTGCCTACGCTGAACCCGCCGGAGAGCGTGGCGCTCTCCGCCTCGAGGTAGTGTCCCGAGTCGGTCCAAGTGCCCACCCGTGTTTCGTGGGGCTCGCATCCCGCTGCGCTCAGCTGCGCGGCGAGCAAACAGGCGAAGGCGGCGGTCTGCCGAGCACTCACGGCGCGTCCGCGAATCGACTCAGTTGTGCGCTGTGGGGGCTGGTTGGGTGCGCAATGATGAAGGCCTTGGCGTGGTGCCGCGCGGCGTCCGCGTTGCCTTGTGCGGCGAGCACTTCAATCGTCAGCACTTCTCGTTCCTGGCTCAGCACGCCTTTCGGAAAATTCGCGCGGAGCCTCGCCAGCGATTGTGCAGCAGCGGCGCTGTCTCCGCTGCGCAATTGAGCGCGCGCTTGCGTTAGCAACGTACTCTCCGCGCTCAGGCGATCAGCGGGGCTCTGTTCGGCGTTTGGTTTCGCCGGGCGAGCGGATGCGGGTAAAGCCAGTGGTGGCATCGTCGGCGGCGCGGCAGACGCGAGTTTTGGAAGCGCGGGTCGCAACAGCGGTGCAGGCACGGGCGGCGCTGCTGAGCTCCCCACTGAAGGTGACGGGCGGGCGCGAGATTCGAGCCAGAGTGCGGACCCGCCAAGCGCGCCGGCCACCAACGCGAAGCCGACCAAAAGCTTGCTGCCGAGCGCCGCCCCCGCGCTCTTTGCCGCTGCCGCCGCAGAGCTGCCCGCGGCGGCCGTGCTCGTTTGAGTGACGCCGACCACTCCGACCGCTGCGAGCTGCGCGGAAAGGCGCTCCCAAGCCTTGCCCTTGGCATCGGCCGGTGGCTCGACGCGCTGCAGGCTTCCGAGCAGCGCGCGCTCGAGTTCGTCCGCGTCACTGATCTGACTCAGCAATCTATCCGGATCGGCCATCAGACTGCCTCCTTTCGCCCCGCTCGAATGACCGCAAGGCGCTTGACCTCTCTTCGGAAGATATCGCGCGCAAGCCTCAGTCTGGAGCGTACGGTCCCGACCGAGACGTTCAGCAGCGTGGCGATGTCTTGCCCAGACATTTCCTCGAGCTCGAACAAGACGAACACCGTGCGCTGTGGCTCCGATAGCTTGTTCAGGATCGCTTCTGCTGCGTCCGCTTGATGGCGTGCGTCGCGCTCGCTCGAAAAATCCTCGGCCTCGACGGCGACGGCGTCGAGTTCGCTGGCGTCGGTCGAGACCTCACGCCGCACCGGAGCCGAGCGCCGGTAGTCACTGGCGACGCGCTGCGCGATCGCGAATAGCCAGGTCGAAATCAGCGAACGGCCCTCGAATTCGGGCAACTTGAAGTACGCGGTCAGGAACACCTTTTGGGCTAAATCCAAGACGTCCGGCTCGCGCACTCCCAACCGTCGCAGGGAACGCCACACGAAGTCGAAATGGGCATCGTACAAGGCTCGAAAGTCTGCCGGCGGCTCGCTCATGTCAGGCGCCCGTGTCCCGTCCGAGCCGGCGGCGCGGCCCTGAAGCTCGGGGACCAAAGCCAGGTCATGAAATGATACCACTTTGGGTGTGTGTGGGGGCTGACGGGGCGAACGATCAGAAAATCCCACTGCTCCCCGGAAGAGCTCTACGGTTCTCTGGCCGGGATGGGTAGTGCTGCCCAAAGCACGTGTCGGCTGCTGCACGATGGGTGGACATTCCGAGCGGAGTCGCGACAATGAGCTCGAATCCTCAGATGCGCGGTCGGCTCGGCGGTCTCTTGCTCGCGAGCGTCGTCGGGACGGTCCACGCGGGGGCGCGCGCACAGGGGAACGAGGGGCTGCGCGTCGAACGCGCTGCAGGTGCGGAGACGTGTCCGGATGCGCTCGGCCTCGGCCAACGCATTGCGGCGATCCGTGGCCGGCCCCGAGCTTCGAGCAGTGCAGGCTACGAAGTGGGATTCGACCGCACAGGGGACACCTTCCGCGCGACGATTCGCGGCGGGCCCGGTGGCGAGAGCGAACGCGTGTTGGATGGCCGAGGGTCGTGCTCAGCGCTGGCGCAGGCCACTGCCGTCACGCTCGCGCTTTTGCTCGACTCCGAAGCGGAACGCGCATCGAAACCAGAAACCCAACTTGCCTCGCCGCCGCCACCTGCGCGTGGAAATCCGCGCCCGCTGCCCGTCACGCGGGCACCGGAGTCGTCGGCTGCTCGGCTCGACGGCACGCTGTCCGTGGGGGCTGCGGGTCTGGCTTTCGTGCTGCGCCCGTTGTCACCGGCATTCGCCGGCGAATTCGGGGTCCGATTCGCTGGTTTTCGCGCGGGGATCGGCGTGTTGTGGAACCCGCCTCAGTCGCTGCCGCTGGATTCCGGGCAGCTGAACGTGTCCTTGCTGAGTGGCACCCTGCGTGCCTGTGTGACTCTGAAACGGGCGTCCCGCATCGAGCTCGACCTCTGCTCCGGGCTGATTGCGGGCGCCGTCACCGGCAAAGCGGATGGCCCCGGGATCACTGATAACGCCGCGCGGACTCGCGCCTATTTGGCCTTACCTGTCGAGCTCTCGTTGGCCCAGCTCTCGTCGCCCTTCGGTTGGGAAGTAGGCGCGGGAGCACTCGCCGGGCTCTCCCATCACGACTTCGAAGTCGAGGGCTTGCCCACCGCTTATCGGGCGCCAAGAGTCGGCGCGATGCTGAGCTTCCGAGCGCACGCGCTCTGGCCTTGGTGATGAATTCACTCGGCTCCCTCAAATCACTTGCTCAGCGCAGGAGGCGGCGCACCGTCTCTGGCAGCTCGGCCTCACTCGGGGCCCCGAGCAAGAGAGGCTCCAGCGCGGTTGCCGACAAGGTATGCCAATACAAGATCCGCTTGGGACGCCCCAGTTGCTCCGCTTCGGCGCTGGAGGCCGAATAGAGCAACTCGAGCACGCACGCGAACGCCTTGGCCGTGTAAGTCTGATCGAGCACGATGCCGTGCTCTCCGGCGATCGCTGTCGCCCACGCACCCGCCGCGCTGCTCGCGCCGTAACCGGGACCGACGTGCGCCGCGTCGAAGCTCAACTGCGTTGCGAGCCGATCGCGCTGCCCCGCGGCGCTGGATGAGCGTAGGATTGCGCGCGCCAGATATCGCGCAGCCAGCCGCGGGCCCGCACCGCCCACGACTTGAACGCCCAATACCCGGCAAGGCAGGCCTCGGCGTACGACACCCGCTGCGAGTCCAGCGCAAGTGCCTCCCGAGCCGAGTGGGACGACGATCAGATCGGGGGCTGGCAACTCGCCCGCTTCGATCTGTAGAGCGAGCTCGTCGACGGCGTCTGCGCACGCCAGCGTCCCGATCGCGTTCGATCCACCGGGCGCAATCAGGTAGTCGCTGCGGCGTCGCACGCGCGGCAAGAGCCAGGGGATCAGCGCGGCGTGCTGGGCCGGGTGCAGCTCGAGGCCGAGTCCCAGACCAGCACGCAACGTGTCCAGCGCATGTGTCGTGCGAGGTTGTGGAAAGACGAACGCTGCGCTTTCCAAGCCCGCGGCGCGCGCGAACAGCGTCAAAGTGAGCAGGTGATGGCTGCCCGCGGCGCCGAAGCTGAGCACGCGCTGGGCCCCTCGACGCACCGCTTCGGCAACCAGGCGCTCGGCCTTGCGTACCTTGTTTCCACCGTAAACGGCATGCGATAGGCCGTCGTTCTTGAGCCAGAGCTCGGCGCGTGCGTTGCTGAGCTCCGGACACGCGCGCACCGGGGTCGGATAGAGGGCGGCGGAAAGCACGGCCCGCGCATCCAGTCACGGCGTACGAAGCGCGTCCAGCGTCGCCTTACAGGCGGCAGCACTAGGACGCAGGGGCCGCTTTGCTTTCGGCTTTCGAATCGGCGCTCAGCGCGCTGGGCACGCCCTCACACGCTTGGCGGGAAGTCCGAGGCTTGCTCCAGCGCGATGGGCAGGATGGCTGCCTTGGTGGCGACGCTGAGCGTTCCGTCGATCGACCCACCGTCCGTCCGTTCGATCACGACGCGCTCGACCAGGCGAGTGGCGCGGGCGCGCGCCTGGTACGATGACACCACGATGCCGAGCGCGAACAGGGTTCGCTGCAGCACGGCGATCACCGGTGAGCGTTGCCCGCGCGTGATCTCGATCGCCGTCAGGCGTGAGCCCTCTTGCTCGAAGCGAACTTGTGGATGATCCTCGGACACTTTGACCAGTTCAGGCATGGGCTTCGAATTCCGGTCTGTCAACGGCAGCAGAGCCGATTCGGTCGCTTCCGGCCAATAATTTTACCCTGAGCCGGCCCTGGGAATAAAAGTTGGCCGGGCCTGTTTGTCCCGCGATCGTGGCGCTCCGGTGACGCGAAGGTGATCTGGGGAGCGAAGGTCGGTGTTAGGATCCCCGCCATGATCAAGCACGTTGTCATGTGGCGCGTTCGCGGCAGCTCCGCGGAAGAGCGCCGCGACCAGGCGGACAAGATCCGCGCCGCGTTGGAATCCTTGCGCGGAAATATTCCCGGAATGTCTAGCCTCGAGGTGGGTATCGGCGGCGGTGGCGACGAGCAATTCGGCGACGTAGTCTTGATTTCCACACACGACGACTGGGCGGCGCTGAAGGGCTACCAAGTCCACCCCGCGCACGTCGAGGCAGCGCGGGTGATCGCCGCCGCGCGCATCGAGCGGCGCGTGCTCGACTTCGAAGTTACTTGAGCGCGCGGCGCGTGAAGTGCGGCTCGGCGACGAGTGAGCTGTAGTAATCGGCGATGCCCAAAGTACCCGATTGCAGGTCCGCGACGCGGCTCGAGCCCAGACACGCATCGCCGCTGCCGAATGCGTATGTCGCCATGTAGGCGGCGAAGCATTGGTACACGATGCCCTGCTCTGCGAGGCCGCGGGCCAGTGACTCCTGGTCCTGAAACTGGAACAGCGGCCCACCCGCGCTGCTCGGCACGTTACTCGCCGTGTCGATGCCGAGCCCGCTGTCCGTCTGGCGATAGCGGCCGCCTTCATCGAAGTGTTCGAAACCGAAGCCAATCGGATCGAACAGGCGATGGCAGGTACTACACGGCGCCTTTGCCGCGTGTTGCGATTCGTAGCGCTGGCGCGTGGTCACTCTGCCCGGCGATGGATTCGGTATTCCCGGCACGTTGGCGGGTGGGCTCGGCTTGCTGTTGCACAGCAAGCGCGAGAAAACCAAGAGCCCGCGCTGGGTGGGCGAAGAACCATTCGGCTGAGCGCGGCTGGCGAGGATCGAGCCTTGGGCCAAGATGCCAATGCCCTGACCACTCGTGCGCGGGGTCGACGCGTTGTCGATCGCGGGAGCGGGAAAGCCATAATAGGCAGCCAGATCACGAGACGGATTGCTGGTCCCCGAGGTCAGTAGCTCTCTCAAGCCGCCCGCGCTCTGAATCACGATCTGATCGATGAAGTTGCGTGTCTCTTCGATCATTGGGCCGCGTACGGCTCCCCACTGTGGGATCCCGGCCCGCTCGATCGACGCCACGCGTGCGTAGTCCAAATAGTTCTCGAAGAAGTGCTGCAGCGTGGCCTTTCCCGCCTCGCTGGCGAGCAAGCTCTTGGCCAGCGCACTCACGTCCGGTGCGTCGAGCACGGGCTCACGCTCAGCCGCACTCAGCAGTGCTTCGCTCGGCGTCGTGCCGGTGTAGGTGTAGGCGAGCTCGGTTGCCAGTTCGTGCGGGTCGAGCTTTCTCGCATCGCCATCGGGCGCGCCAATTTCGCTGCGATATACCGCGTTCGGCGATTGAATCAGACCCACGATCAGCCACTTCAGCGCGGTCTTGAAGTCCGCTTTCTGCAGCGCACCATCGAAGAATGTCAAATAGCGGTCGCGCTCGATTGCAGTCAGCGGGCGTCGAAACAACCGTCGACCGAATCGAGTGACGAACTGCTCGGCGCAGGCTCGGTCTGGGTTGCTCTCCGAGCAAGGCAAGATCGTCGCGAGCGAAGGGCCAGTGACGGCTGCGGCCACCGCACTTGCGGTGTCGAGCAACGCTTGCGCGAGTTGCGGACCGACGACCGTCGCCGAGTCGTTGTCGAAGCCATGGGCGGACAGCGGATCGCTCGGCAGCGTGCTGCCCCACATGCCGCTGACCTGCGGGAAAATATCTTGGAGCGTGCGCGTGAACTGAGCGCGATTGAGCAGCCACAGCACGGGCTTGCCGAGTTCTGGTCCTGAGCAAGAGAGCTGGAATGAAGTCGGCAGCGAAGCCGATCCATTCGCACCGCCTCGAGCAGCGCCGCCGCCCGTGCCGTTGCCCGCATCACTGCCACTGACTCCGCCGGCTGCCCGCGGGGTGGCTTCACCATCGCCAGAATTGCAGGCTAGAACCAAGAGCGGCGCGCATAGCCAGGACCAAGGCCTCATGTCAGCAGCTCGGCGACTGGCCCGGTGGCATCTGGGAAGCTAGCGCTGTTGGCTCCCATGGCCTTGGCGAGGGTCAGGTACAGATCCCCGGCGGGGCGATCGGTGTCGAAGCGCACCACTTGTCCCGTTTTCAGCGCGCCGCCGCCCTTACCGATGGAGACTAGCGGCAAATACGAGGGAACCTGCGGAAACTCGACGATGCTCTGCGTCGTGTGTCCCGAGCAATCGCCGATCTCGCTCATCCAATACACGATGGTATTGTCCAGCACCTTGGTACCCGGAGCGGCAGGGTCATCGGTGTTGGCCAGAACTTGCAACAGATGTGTATCGAGCTGGTCGGCAAACCAGCGCTGCGCGTTGGCGAATGCGGCCCGTGTCTCCGACTTGAAGTTGGCGACCGTCAGCGGAGAATCGTATGTTGCGCCTTGGACCGGCTGAAAGCTGGTGTGCGAGAGGCCCGCGTGGTGCGCCCAACCACCCAAGGGTTCGGGGCTGTCCGGGTTCGCGAACTGGAAGTTGAAATCGCAGTTGGCGAACATGGGCATCAACGCGGCCACGGACGCGACGTTGCACACGAGCGCCTGCGCCACGAGTTCCAACTGCGCTGCGAGCAGCAGTTGGAAGTTGGCTTCTTGGTAGAAATAGTCGTTCGCGCCGCTCGGGTCGACCATGTTGCCCGCGCTTGCGGCGCGCACCTTGTCGACGTTGGGCAGCGCGGGCACGCCTGTACAGCTGGTTTGCCCGCCGCTCACGTTGCTGCTCTGAATGCCTTGGATAGCTTCCAGATGGCGCTGCAGCTTGTTCCTTTCAGTGGTCAAATCGCCGAGTGTGCCCTGTAGCGCTTGGATTTCCGTGGCGGTCAGGCCGAGCAGGTCCTTGCGCAGTTCGGCGTCGGCGCTCGACACGGGTACGGAGGCGGCGCCGCCGAACAGTGCGTCGGCCGCGGCTACCGGACTCTTCTGCGGTTCGACCGCGGTTCCATCCCAAAACAGCTTCCCATTCTTGTCGAAGTTGGTCGCGATGTGCGAGCACGCGCCGAGGATCAATGGTTTGACGCCCAGGTCGCGCGCGATCGCGTGTTCGAGCGTCGTTCGCGGCTTTGACTCTTCTGGCTTACCTGGCATCCCAGACAGGCAGTTCACCAGCCCATCGTGCGAGTCGCCCCCCTGGTACTTGAAGCCCTGGTACACGTTCACGTAGGAGCGATGCTTCTGGAGCGGACCCAAGATGCTGTTGTTGGTTTGGTCCAACGCAAAGTCGCTGCGATCGCTGGCCGAAACTTGCGGGTTGTAGTGCTCGACGGGCACACCGTGCGGCATGTAGAACAAGAAGAAGCGTTTGGGGGCCGCTGCGTCCGCGGCGGTAGCCGTGCGTGCCAACCGCAGCGCTGCCGGCACGGCCAGCCCCAACGCCAGGGCACGGAGGAACATCCGGCGCTCCAAGCGCTGCGTCGCGCGAACGAGGCGAAGGTGCGGTCCCATTGGACCGAAAAGTAGCATGTGTTCTCCGCTTGGCGCGGAGCGCTGCTTTTTGCGCACCGAGGCTCCCCGGGCCGCTCGCGAGCGCGCCGCTTGCTGTGCCGAGTGGTCGCAAAAAACTTTCGCTCCGAATTGGAACCAAGTCCAGGTTGGAAGTCGCGGGGTCCGGTTCTGAAATGGTTACCGTGGCCTGGCCGGTTTTTCGAGCGCGGGAGTTTGCAGGAACTCGTTTTTACGAGGCGGACCTGCTCGGACTCCGCGGCTTCACGATAATGAACTAGGCTGGGGCTCCGGCGAATATGCTCAATACCGTTCGCGTCCCCGACAAATTCGCGCCGCTGTTCGCAGAGGCGCAGAAGTACGTCGCCCGCTATTTCGCCGAACAGCGTTCGGACCCAGAGCATGGATCGCTGGAGATCTCTGGTCAGCGCTACGTGCTCGTGCGCGCGGCGTCGATGTCGGTCGAATTTTACGACATGGTTCGGCGGTTTTACGGCAAAGAAGAGGAGGCACACGCCGTTGCCCACGGCCTGCTCTTCGATATCGCCCACGCCATGGGTATTGCGGACGGCAAGGCATTCGCCGAGCACATGGGTGTCACCGATCCCGTCGCGCAAGTCTCGGCGGGCCCGGTGCATTTCGCACACGCTGGTTGGGCGTTCGTCGACATCTCTCCTGAGAGCAATCCGACTCCGGACGACGACTACTACCTGCTCTACGACCACCCTTATTCGTTCGAATCAGACTCGTGGCTGGCCGCGGGTCGTCCGACAAACAGCTGCGTGTGCGTGATGAACTCCGGCTATTCGTCGGGCTGGTGCGAGCAAAGCTTCGGCATCCCGTTGGTGGCCGTGGAGATCCTGTGCCGCGCCAAAGGGGATGCGGCTTGTCGTTTCATCATGGCGCCGCCCGCGCGCGTGGAAGACCACATTCAGCGCTATATCCAGACGCATCCGGAGCTGGCGCCCAACATCGCGCGCTACGAGATCCAGCGCTTCTTTGCCAAACGAACCGATCAGCAGCTATTGCGAGCCAACTTGGAGCTCGAGCAACGGGCCGAAGCGCGCGCCCACGAGCTGTCCTTGATCAACGAGCGCCTGGAGCGAGACATCGCCGAGCGACGAGTTGCGGAGGCGGCGCTGAGCGCCAGCCAAGAACTGAACGAGCGCCTGATCGAGGCCCTCCCCGGCGGCGTGGTACACGTCGCCAAGGACGGTTCGATTCTGCGCGCCAACGGGGAGGCATTGCGCATCCTCGGTCTGAGCTACGACGAGATCGCGCGCCGCTACATCAGTGATTTCAACCCCAGCACCGTGTTCGAGGATGGCTCGCCCGCGACGGTACAAGACTATCCGGTGGCCAAGGCCATCATCACCGGCTTGCCCCAACCCGCCCTGACGCTGGGCGTGACCAAGCCGAACGCCGAGGTGTCCTGGGCGGTTTTTCGCGCGGTGCCGACCCGCGATCCGGCGACCCACGAGGTCACTGGTGCGATTGCCACGTTCATCGATATCAGCGAACGCAAGCGCTTGGAAGACAAGCTGATGCACACCCAAAAGCTGGAGAGCTTGGGCGTGCTCGCCGGCGGGATCGCCCACGACTTCAACAATTTGCTGGTGACGATCTTGGGCAATGCTTCTCTCGCCAAGAACTTGCTCGGCGCCGAGACCGCGTTGCTGCCCCTGCTCGACGAGATCGAACTCGGAGCGCGGCGTGCGGCCGAGCTGACCCATCAAATGCTCGAGTACGCGGGGCAAGGAAAATTCAAGCTGCAGTTACTCGATTTGCCGGAAGCGGCGCGGGAGATGGCGAGTCTCCTGCGCGGGGTGATCCCGCCCAACGTCGCGCTGCACTACCAAGTTCAAGAGGGGCTGCGTGCGATCGAGGCCGATCCTGCTCAAATCCGGCAAGTGATCATGAACCTGATCACGAACGCCGCCGAGTCGATGGCCGAGCGCAGCGGGCGGATCGTCATCGCCGTCGAGCAGGTGCAGGTCTCGGCTCAAGATCTGGAGGAGTACCCGGGCCATGCCGCGACGCCAGGGCGGTTCCTGTGTCTGGAGGTCACCGACCAGGGCGTGGGCATGGACGACGAGACACGCCGACGCATGTTCGACCCATTTTTTACGACGAAATTCAATGGTCGGGGTCTGGGGATGGCCGCCGTGCTCGGCATCGTGCGCGGTCACGGCGGTGCGATTCGAACCGACAGTCAGAAAGGGGTGGGCACGCGTGTGCGCGTGCTCTTGCCCGTCAAAGACGAAACAATGGCCGAAGTGACGCGTGGCGCGCCCTCACGCGGGACCGTGCTCGTGGTCGACGACGACAACGGCGTACAGCTCGTAGTGCGACGCGCGCTCACCGCCAAAGGCTTCGGCGTGATCGTCGCCTCGAGTGGTGCTGACGCACTGCGGCTTTTCGAGCAACACGGGGCTTCGCTCGATTTGATCGTGATGGATGTGACGATGCCTCACATGAGCGGAATCGAAGCCTTGAGGCTGATCCGCGCGACCGGAACCGACGTCCCCGTGCTGCTCAGTAGCGGCTACAGCGTCGAGTTGCTCACTGACGATTCACCGGAATTTTTTGCTTATCTGCAAAAGCCTTACGACATCCCACAACTGCTCCGTGCAGTTGGAGAGGCGATCGCTTCGCGCGCGCATGTAAGTGGGCGTAGTCCGCGGTCCTAGTTGATTCGATGCGCGTTGCGAAAAGGACTTCACAGCAACCGTGAACTCCCGTTAGCTGGGAGACAGTGATTCGCTCGGTTGCGCTCGCACTCGTCTGCTTCTATTGGTCCCTCTCCGCACGAGCGCAAGCCCCGGAAGACACTACCGCTCGAGCGGCGGACCAGGGTCTGGTCCAGAGCGCGCTGAGCGCGTTCGAGCGTCAGGACTATCCGGCCGCTCTTGCGTTGTTCAAGCGAGCCTCTTTCAGCGCCCCGAGCTTGACGGTTCGCTTGTATTTGGCTCGTTCCCGCGCCGCGCTGGGCCAGCTCGTGGACGCGGCGGCCGACTACGGCAGCGTAGTGGCGGGCGCGGAAGCGAGTGAAGCCGATGCTATCGACCGGCGAGCGATCGCCGCCGCGCGCGACGAACTCGCGCAGCTGCGGCCCCGGATCCCGTCGATCGAGATCGTGCTCGGGGAGGCAGAGCAGCGCACGCGCAACCTGCGCTTGCTGATGGATGGTCGCTTGATCCCATTCAGCGTTGCGGTCCCTGCCGATCCCGGACACCACGAAGTGATTGCCAGTGACGCCGAGGGTGAGCAGGCGCGCCTCCGCTTCGAGATCGGCGAAGGCGAAGCCAAGACGATGGGCATGACTTGGCGCTCGGAAATCGCCCGCGCCAACAAGAAGCCCGAGCAGCTCGTCGGCGGTTCGTCGGCTCGCCGCACTTGGGGGGCCGTCGCGCTCACGGTCGGCGCCACCGGTCTCGGCATCGGTACGGTGACCGGTATCGCAGCCATGACTCGTTACTCCGCTGCCGAGGCGCATTGCCCGGCCAATCGCTGCACCGAAGGTCCGCCGTACCCAGAGGACCGCTCTGCATTTCGCACGCTGCGCACGATCTCTGCTGCGGGCTACATCATCGGCGGCGCCGGGATCGGCACCTGGCTGGGCCTCTTGCTGACGACCCCCAAAGCCACCACCGAACACCCCAAGGTAAGCCCTTGGACGCCAGTCGTGGGCATGGGCAGCGCCGGCGCGCGCTACGTGTTTTAGCGTGCAGCCGCTTTGCGCATTCCCAGTTGCACTCTCGTGCATTCTCTCGCTCAGCGCGTGCTCGAGCACTGAGGCTGACAACGGCATTTCTCCGGCCAGTGGCGGAACCACCGGCAGCACCGCCGCGAACAGTCCGATCGCTGACGCGATCGTAGCCGCACACAACGACGCCCGAGCGGCGGTGCTGCCCGCGCCAACCACTTCGATCGCGGCGCTTTCGTGGTCGAACGCGGTCGCGAGCGCAGCGCAGGCTTGGGCGGACGGCTGCATGTTCAAGCACAGCGGCGGTCAATACGGCGAGAACATCTACGCCAGCGCCGGCTCGAACACGACGCCAGCAGATGTGGTCGACTCTTGGGTCAGCGAGGCAAAGGATTACGACTACGCGGCCAATTCTTGCGCGGGGACTTGCGGGCATTACACGCAAGTCGTGTGGCGGAAGAGCACGAAACTCGGCTGCGCAGTAGCCAACTGCAGCAAGAACTCGCCGTTTTCCGGCTTCACTCAGTGGCAGTTTTGGGTTTGCAACTACGATCCGCCGGGCAACTTCAACGGCCAAAAGCCGTACTGAGCGTCGCCTAGGCGATGCGTCGGGATTGTGCGGCTTCGCTCTGGCCGGTGAGGGAGCGAGCGCGGCTCGTGCCGCTCGCCCGACGTCGGCTTTGGATGCGCGTCGCGCGCTCCTTGCCTGCTGCGACACGCACTACCGAGGGCGAACGTTCGTCTTCGACCAAGCGCAGTTCGGCTGCCGAGAAGCGCGGCACGGCCGGGGGACGAGGGAGGATCGGGTTCTTCAGCCAGCTGCGATCGTCTTCCATGGGGTACCGCCGAGCGTGCATCATCATTGAACCCAGATTGCGGCTCCGTGTCCGCTACTTTGCGCTCGAAGTTCGCAGATTTTGAGTATCAGGTTGTCGGCTCTTCTCCGGCACCCTGCGCGCGCGGCCTACGTGCGCGGTCGAGCTGCGCGCTTGTCGTACCCGGTAAATCTGCGCAAAATTGCCACGATTATCGTGAGCGCTGAAGATTGTCAGGTTGCTGCGTGCCGGAGTCGCAGTGCGTTCGCGATTACCGACACCGAACTGAGGCTCATTGCCGCTGCGGCCAGCATTGGACTCAAGAGCAGGCCAAAGGTGGGATAGAGCACGCCTGCCGCGAGCGGAACGCCGAGCGCGTTGTAGCCGAATGCAAAGTATAGGTTTTGACGAATATTGCTCAAAGCCAGCCGGCTGATTCTGCGCGCTCGCGCAATGCAGGCCAGATCGCCTTTGACCAAAGTGACACCGGCGCTTTCGATCGCGATGTCGGTGCCCGTGCCCATGGCGATGCCGACCGTCGCTTGTGCCAGCGCCGGGGCGTCATTGATGCCGTCTCCAGCCATGGCCACGATCCGCCCCTCGCGCTGCAGGCGGCGGATCTCGTGGGCCTTTTGATCGGGTAAGACCCCGGCGATCACTTCGCTGATGTCGAGTTCGCGGGCGACGGCCTCGGCGGTGGCGCGTGCATCGCCGGTGAGCATCACGATGCGCAGGCCGTCCGAGCGGAGTGCGCGCAACGCTGCCGGTGTGCTGGCCTTGATGGGATCGGAGATGGCGAGCATGCCCGCGGTCATTCCCGCGCGCGTAACGAAGACCACGGTTTGGCCCTGCGCCTCCAGCTTCGCGGCCAACTCAGCGAGCGCGCCGAGCTCGGCGGATTGAGCCTCCAGCAGCGCTCGATTGCCGACGGCGACCAGCGCGCCCTCGACGGTGCCTTGGATCCCGCGACCGGTCAGCGATGCGAAGCCGGTCAGCGGCGCGAGTTGAATTTGGCGCGCGCTGGCCGCATCGAGCAACGCGCGGGCGAGGGGATGTTCACTTTGGGCTTCGACGCTCGCGGCCCAACGCAGCAGCGCTTCTTCCTCGACCCCAGAGTTGGCGACCAGTCGAGTCAGCCGCGGCTTGCCTTCCGTCAACGTGCCCGTCTTGTCGACCACGAGTGTGTCTACGCGGCTCAACAGCTCGAGCGCCTCGGCGTTTTTGAAGAGCACGCCGGCCGAAGCTCCAAGCCCGGTGCTGACCAAAATCGACATCGGGGTCGCCAGGCCAAGCGCACACGGGCAGGCCACGATCAGCACGGCGACGGCGCTGACGATGGCGTGGGCCAAGCGTGGCTCGGGGCCGGCCACGAACCACACCGCGAAGCTGGCAACGGAGATCGCAATCACGATTGGAACGAAGTAGCTCGACACCCGGTCGACCATCTTTTGAATCGGCGCGCGACTGCGTTGCGCTTCCGCTACCATGCCGACGATGCGACTGAGCACCGTGTCGGCTGCGACTTTGTCGGCTCGGATCAACAGCGAACCGGTGCCATTCAAGGTGCCGCCGATCACTCGTTCGCCGGCCTTCTTGGATACGTAGCCAGGCTCACCGGTGAGCAGCGACTCGTCCACGTGGCTCGCGCCCTCGAGCACGATGCCGTCGATGGGCAGCTTTTCCCCAGGAAAGATGCGTAGCCGGTCGGCGATGCGCACATCGGCGATGGCAATCTCTCTTTCGCTGCCGTCGGCTTCCACGCGCCGCGCGGTCTCGGGCGCGAGCTCCAGCAACTGACGAATCGCGGAGCCGGTTTGGCTCCGTGCGCGCAACTCCAGGACCTGACCCACCAGCACCAGCGTTACGATCACCGCCGCTGCCTCGAAATACAGACCGAGCTCGCCGTGGTGCGTGCGTAGCGAATCCGGGAACGCACCAGGAGCGAGCAATGCCACGACGCTGTATGAGTACGCGACGCTGACCCCGAGTGCGATCAAGGTGAACATGTTCAGGTTGCGGGTCTGCACCGACCGCACTCCGCGCTTCAGGAAAGGCAGCCCTGCCCATAGGCAGACGGGGGTTGCCAGCGCGAACTCCAACAGGCCGCGGGTGCGACCCGAGAGCAGCTGCATCGCTCCGTGGAACGGCAACATCGAGCCCATGGCGATCAGAAACAGCGGCGCGCTGAGCGCCGCTGCGATCCACAACCTGCGCGACATATCGGCGAGTTCTGGATTGGTCGAGTCCCGACTCGGCTGCTCTGGCTCGAGCGCCATGCCGCACTTCGGGCAGGGCCCGGGATGATTTTGGCGCACCTCCGGGTCCATCGGGCAGACCCAAATTGCTGCCGATAACTCGGGTTTTTGCGGCGTTGTCGCCACGACCAGGGGCGAAATTGCCGGTGCCGGTGCCGGCGCGGCGACTTCGTGGCGATGCAAGTAGTGAGCGGGATCGCCAGCGAAGCGCTCACGGCACTTGGGGTTGCAGAAAAAATAAAGGCTGCCTGCGTGTTCGAACGATCCCCCGCGCGCGCGCTCGGGATCGACGTTCATGCCGCACACCGGATCTTTGACCGTGCTCATGAGCTCATCCGCTGCGGACTCTCGAGTCAGCCCAGGCTTTGGTGGGCGCGTTGACGTCGATGCCGTCACGCGCGAGTTCGGCGTTGGGGGCTGCCTGGGCAATCGTGCTCGGCGGTGCCTCGTACCAACCCGGGTCGGCGTAGCTCTCCAGTTGGTCACGGACCTTCAGGATCGTGAACATACCGCCCATGGTGATCGTGTCGTATTTGCCGCGTCCGCCGACCATCGGGATGCTGTTCTTGGGCACTCCCATTTGCATGTCTCCCATATCGCCCATGCCGTCTTGACCCATGGTCATGTAGCCCGGCAGCAGGCGCTGGACTTTCGAGTCCAATTTGCCCGGTTTTACCCCGATCATGTTGGGCAGGCCGTGTCCCATTTGATTCATTACGTGGTGGGTCATGTGGCAGTGCATGGCCCAATCCCCGGGTTCGTCGGCCACGAACTCGATCGTGCGCGTGCTGCCCACCGGCACGAGCACGGTGGTCTCGGGGAGCTGCGCGGAGAGGGGGATCTCACCACCGTCGGTCTCGGTGATCTTGAATTGATAGCCATGCAGGTGAATCGGGTGATGATCCATCGCGCTCAAGTTGCCGATGCGGATGCGCACGCGTTGTCCCCGCTTGACCACCAGCGCGTCCGTGCCGGGGAAGGCTTTGCCATTGATGGTGAGCAGATTGAACTCCGACATTTCCATCGGATCGGGGCGCGAGGCGCCGACGTTGACCCGCCATTCGTGGAGCATCAGCGCAAAATCTCTATCGACGCGCGGCCCGCGCGCGTGGCGCGGATGGATCACGAACAGGCCGGTCATGCCCAGACCCATCTGGGTCATCTCGTCGTGATGCGAGTGGTACATGCAGGTGCCGTGTTGGCGTAGCGTGAACTCGTATTTGTAGGTTTCTCCCGAGGGAATCGCCTTCTGATTCAAGCCGCCCACGCCATCCATGCCGTTTGCGAGCAGCACGCCGTGGCAGTGCAGGGTCGTCGCGGCCGTGAGTCGATTCGTGACGTAGATGCGAACTCGGTCACCCTCCACGGCCTCGATCAGTGGACCATGTACGTGTCCGTTGTAGCCCCAGCAGCGGGCCTTGATACCGGGTGCATACTCGTGTTCGACCTCTTCCGCGACCAAGTGAAATACTTTTACGCCAGCGACGAGCTTCCACGGCAGCTTGGCGCCGTTGGGCACGATCACGGGGCGATACTCGCGCGTGCTCGGCGCCGCCGAATCGGCTGCTTCGGCGCGCGAGGTCAGGGTCCCGACCAGTGCACTCGCAGCCAAGGAGACCGCGCCCGTGCCCAACACCTGCCGCCGGCTGAGCGCATGGTCTGCGACAGGTGCGGGCTTGGCCGCGAGGCTCGGACCAGGAACGCTCTTTGGTTGTGTCATTTTTTACTCGCAGTTCGGGATGAAGTCACGCGACCGCCCAGCGATCGCTCGAGCTCCGCGTGGGCGATCCAGTAGTCGCGAACGGTGTTGAGATAAGCGCGGTACGTCTCGATTTCCGTCTTTTTCGTGGCCAACAGCTCATACAGCCCGATTTGCATCGCGTTGTACTCGAGCTCCGACTGCTCGAGCACCGTGCGCCGAAGTGGCAAGAGTGCGCTCAGGTACCGCTCTGCGGCGTGGCGATTCAAATCCAACTGCGCTTTGGCGATCCGCACTTCGGAGCGCACATCCAGCCCGAGGGCGTCCAGCCGGCGCTGCGCTTGGCGACGTTGCGCCTCCAGGCGGCCGATCAAGGCCTGGCGTTGATCGAAAATCGGTAGCTCGAGAGAGAGCGAGGGGCCCAGCAAGCGCGGCCCGTTGACGTCTTGATGCAGGTGCGCTCCAACATTGACCAGGCCCGTGTAGCGCGAAGTACGCGCCATGCTGAGCGCCGAGTCCATCATCTCCACTTGCTTCTTCGCCGCTTGTACGTCCAGGCGTTGCGTCAACGCCGTGACCTCCAAGTGATCGAGTGGTTGCTCGTCTTGCGGAATGGCTTGCAACGATTGCCCTGATTTCCAGGCAGAATTCGGCCCCCACAGGCCGAGCAAGCGATTGAGACGTTCGCGATGCTCGAGCAGCGACTGCTGGTCGTGAGCGAGATCGAGCTCGGCTTGCGCCGCCATGGCACGTTCGCTGGCTAGCGCACGTTCCGTGACGTTGCCTGCCTCGAACTGCTTCTCGGTTAGCGAGGCCGCGGCATCTGCGCCGGCCGAGATGCTGCGCATCAGCTCGACCGTTTGCTCGCTCGCTTGCAGCTCGGCAAATTCCTTGCTCGTTTCGGCGGCCACCTGCAGGGCCGCGTAGGCCACGCGCAGCGTCTCCGCGTCGAACTGGGCGCGCGCGACGCGCTTCCTCAGTGGCAACATGAAAATGTCCAGAAAGCTCTGGACGATCGAGGCCTCGTACTCCGGACGCGCGGCGGCGTTGCTCAATTGGAAGCCGATGCTGCCGCTCAAGGTGGGGTTCGAGAGCAACCCGGCCTGCACCAGATCGGCCTGAGAAACGTCCAATTCGTCGTAGGTTTCTTGCAAGCGGGGGTTATTGATCAGCGCAATCTGCACCGCTCGCTCGCGGTTCAGCCCGCCTTTCAGCAAGGCGCTGACACGCTCTTGGATCTGCCGCGCCTCGGGCGAGCCCTGCTCCCAGCCCGTGCGATGTCCAGAGCGCGCTTCCACCAATTGACTCACCGTGTCGTGTCCCAGGCCCTTCTCCATATGGGCGCAGGCCGGGAGCAGAGCAACGAGCCCCAATGCAAAGCCGAGCTTCATGACCGAGCCTCGTTCGTGATTCGCTTGGGCATCTTCATCACCCTGCGTGCTTCGACCAAACCGCGACCAACTCATCGACCGCTGCTTCCGCCTGCTCGTCCGAACCCTGCAGAGCTCGCCGCGCACAGTGTGACAAGTGATTGCGCACCAACTCCCGCGACACGCCCTTCAGCGCCTCTTGCACGGACGCCACCTGCATCAAGATGTCCGGGCAGTAGCGATCCTCTTCCACCATCTTGTGCAGCCCGCGCACCTGGCCCTCGATCCGGCGCAGCCGCTTCAAATTCGAGCTCTTGATCTCCGGATCCACTCCGTGCGCCTTTTTCGCAGGGACGGCGCCAAGCTGTTTCGGCATTTGCGGCATTGCTAATAGGTATACCCCCTATGGGTATCTGTCAAGTCGCGACCGCCAAACGGGCTCACGCCGCCCGGGAGATCTGCCGAGAGAGTGGGCGTTCGCGATCCAGCAGCGCAACTCCCGCAGCGTCGTGCGTCCCGCGTTGACGGCTCCCGGAGTTGAACCGCCAAGACGCGAAAACGCCAGAAGAAGAGAGCGAGAGGAATTGGGTGAGCGGTGCCGCGCGCGGCGCACATTGTTCACGGCTCTGCCCGTTCAGCCCGAGAAGCGTGCGCGCATCCGTGCAGATCACAAACCAGGTTGCTGGTGAGGACGGCGGCGATGCGACGGACCGTGCCTGCGAGCTTCGTCGAAGCCAGCGTTTTCAACGCGTGAACGGGCCGCTGCAAGCAAACCCCAGATCTCTTCTCTCCCTCTTCTGGCGTTTTGGCGTTTTGGCGTTTTGGCGGTTAGTCCCCTCTGGGAGCGCTCATGGTCGTCGCCATGCGGAGATCGGGATGAGGCCGGAGAGGGCAGGGCACGGAGCAGTCCACGAGTTGCGCTGCTGGATCGCGAGCGCCCCCCAAATCAGGGGGGCGGACCGAAGATCAGCGCGGCGTTGGTGCCACCGAAGCCGAACGAGTTGGAGAGCGCGTAGCGGATTTTCTTGGGGCGCGCCTCGAGCGGAACCAGGTCGAGGTCACACTCCGGATCGGGGTCGTGCAAGTTGAGGGTAGGGGGCAGCACGCCATCGCGCAGAGCCAGCAGGCTGAAGATGGCTTCGACCGCGCCCGCTGCGCCGAGCAAATGCCCGGTCGCCGACTTGGTGGACGACATGGCAAGCGTGTGTGCGTGCGCGCCGAACAGCGTTTTTACGGCCGCGATCTCGACTGGATCACCCACTGGGGTGGAGGTGGCATGCGCGTTGATGTAGTCGATTTGCTCCGGGTTCAGCCGCGCGCGTTTCAGCGCGGCGGCCATGGCGCGGCGTGCGCCGTCGCCTCGTGGGTCCGGTGCGCTCAGGTGATGTGCGTCGCCCGACAGACCATAGCCAACGAGCTCGGCGTAGATGCGGGCGCCGCGGCGCTTGGCGTGCTCGAGCTCTTCGAGCACGACCGCGCCCGCGCCTTCACCAATCACGAAGCCATCGCGGCCGCGATCCCAGGGGCGTGAAGCCTCCAATGGGCGATCGTTGAAGCCGGTGGAGATGGCCCGCATGATCGCGAATCCGGCCAGCGTGAGCCGGCAGGTGGCGGCCTCCGAGCCCCCGGCGAGCATCATGTCCGCGTCGCCGAGCGCAATCAGACGACCCGCATCTCCGAGTGCGTGTGCGCCGGTGGCGCAGGCCGTCACCACGGCGTGGTTCGGACCGCGGAGGCCATGGCGGATCGAGACGACCCCCGAGGCCTCGTTGATCAGGCTGCCCGGAATGAAATACGGCGAGATGCGACGCGGGCCCTCTTTCTCGAGCTTGACCGCGTTCTCCGCGATGCTCGGCAATCCACCGATCCCCGAGCCAATCAATACGCCCGCGCGCTCGCTGGCTTCGTCCGAGTCAGGCTGCCAGCCGGAGTCGGCCATGGCTTCGTTCGCCGCGGCCAGCGCAAACAGAATGAACTCGTCGTAGCGCCGGAGCTCTTTGGCGTTGGCGACGCGCAGCGCGTCGTATTGCCAGGGCTCGGAGCCGCGCGGCACTTGCCCCGCGATCTTCGTTGGTAAATCACTGACGTCCACGCTGTCCAAGCGGCTGATTCCGGAGCGTCCGGAAAGGAGCTGTGCAAAGCTGTGTTCTGCGCCTAGCCCGAGCGGCGATACCATGCCCAAGCCGGTGACGACCACGCGCCTCACTGCACACCTCGCGCGCTCGTGCTCGCTCCGAACACTGGGCGCAAGTGCTGCATGGCACTGCGCAGCGCGGCCGATGCACCCGGGCCGGGTTGAACGCCGACCTGCCCTGCGAGTAGCTCCTTGCCGGTGCATGCATCGACCACCGAGGGTCGAATCGCAGCGCCCGTTTCGGCGTGGATGAGCTCGAGCGGCGCGCCTTCGGGCGAGAGCCAGCGCTCGCCCCACGCGGCCAGGGACAAGAGCACCGGTAAGAAGTCCAAACCCTTGGCGGTCAGCTCGTATTCTTCACGCGGGGGGTGCGCGGCGTACTCTCGACGCACGAAGAAGCCGCGTGCTGTCAGGGCCTGCAGGCGTCGAGCCAGGGTAGTCGGCGGCGCGTCCAGTTGCGCTTCGAAGTCTTGGAAGCGCTTCGCGCCGAGTAGTGCATTGCGCAAAATCATCAAGCTCCAGCTGTCCCCCACTTCTTCCACCGAGCGGGCGATGTTGCATTCCATCTCTGCGAAGCTCTTCCTTTGCATGAGCTGCTTCCTAAGTCAGTCACTATCATAATGCAAGTGCCGGTTTTGCGCCGAGAAAGCGCATGCGCTAACGTGCTCGGAATGTCCTACTCGGGGTCGTGTCTATGCGGGGCGTTGCGCTATGAGTTCGAGGGCGAGCCGCGCGTCGTGGTCAATTGTCATTGCTCGGCGTGTCGCAAGGCTACGGGTAGTACGGTTGCCACCTGGCTGCTGGTGCCGCTCGCGCAGTTTCGCTGGCTGAGTGGTCAGGAGCAGCTGCGTGAGTTTGCTTCGTCCGATCACGCGCGGCGTGCGTTCTGCCAGAGCTGTGGATCGACCATGGGCAATCTCACCACTCGTCGCCCGTCATTGATGCACCTGGCGGCCGGCACGCTGGATCGCGCCCCCGCATTCCAGGTGGCCTTCCATGGCTACGTTGGCTCGAAAGCACCGTGGCACGAGATCACTGACGCGCTCCCGCAATTCGACGCGGAACCGGCGCCGCCGCGGCGCTAGGATTGCGGCGCGCTTCGGATCTGTTCCAAGAAGCCGAGCACCGCCGCGCTCTGATATTTGCGTTCGTGCAATACGGAGTAGAACCAGCGATGAAAATCGCGGTGCGGCACCTGACACGGAACGAGCGTGCCGTGCCGAAATGCTTCTACGAGCGCCACGCGAGATACGCAACCGACGCCCAGGCCTGCTTCGACGGCGCTTTTGATGGCCTCGGTGTGCTGCAACTCGAGCACGATTTGGAGATCCGGCAGGATGCCGTGCATCGCGTGCTCGAACGCTTGCCGAGTGCCCGAGCCAGGCTCGCGCACGATCCACGAGGCTCGCGCCAGATCGGCGTCGCTCAACGCGCCCTGTGCGGCGAAGGGGTGCTCGGGCGCGCAGAACACGACCAGCTCATCGGGACGCCAGCGCGTGACTTGCAGTTCTGGTTCTTGGAGTTCTCCCTCGACTAGGCCAATGTCGATCTCGAAGTTCAGCACCTTGCGCGCGATCTCAGCGGTGTTGGCGACGTCCAGAGTCACGCGCGCGCTCGGGTGAACGCGCATGAAGCGCGCGATCTCGGGCACGATCAGGTGGTTGCCAATGCTCAGCGTAGCGCCCACGCGTAGTTGGCCCACCGCGTCGTGGCTGGCCAGCTCGTTCTCGAGCTCACGCGCTTGTTGCTGGAGTGCCTCGGCTCGAGCTCGCAGCGATCGGCCGACGCTACTGAGCTGAAGCCGTTTGCCCAGGCGTTCGAAGAGCTGGACGTCGAACTGACGCTCCAAATCGGCCAGGGCGCCGCTGACCGCGGATTGCGACATCGAGAGCGCCTCGGCGGCCCGGCTCACGCTTTCGTTCTGCGCGACCGCAAGGAAAACCTCCAGTTGACGTAGGGTGTATCGCATATCGGAAAAACCGAATACCATATCCGGAATATTCCGGTTTGCCGATTAGGCGGCGCGCGTTAAATAGAGGTCATGAGCGCCGCGTCGAGCAACCTGACCCCCGAGACCGTCCTAGAGGTTCGCCATTGGAATGACAGCCTGTTTAGCTTCAAGACCACCAGGAATGGTGGGCTTCGCTTCAAAAACGGGCACTTTCTAATGATCGGGCTGGAAGTCGAAGGCAAGCCGCTGCTGCGTGCCTACAGTGTCGCCAGCCCCAATTACGAAGAGCATCTCGAATTTTACAGCATCAAGGTGCCAGACGGCCCGCTGACCTCACGCTTGCAGCACTTGAAGCCAGGCGACCAGGTGCTCGTGGGGAAGAAGCCCACCGGCACGCTGGTGACGAGCCACCTGCTGCCCGGCAAGCGCTTGTACATGCTCAGCACTGGCACGGGGCTCGCGCCGTTCATGAGCATGATCCGCGATCCGGAGATTTACGATCAGTTCGAGCACGTGATCTTGGCGCACGGCGTTCGGGTCACGAGCGAGCTCGGCTACTCCGACTACATCAAGAATGATTTGCCCCAGCACGAATACCTGGGCGAGCAGATCAAAAATCAGCTGCTCTATTACCCGACCGTGACTCGCGAACCGTACGCGAACCGCGGGCGGCTCACGGACTTGCTAGAGAGCGGTAAGCTGACCGGCGATCTCGGTCTACCTGCCCTCGACCCCGAATTCGACCGGGTGATGATCTGCGGCAATCAAGGCATGCTGGACGAGCTCGTGGCCATCCTCAAAGCTCGAGGCTTCCACGAAGGCAAGAGCCACGAACAAGGCCACTACACGATTGAGCGCGCTTTTGTCGAGAAAGAGTAGAGAAAGAGTAATTCTGCCTCGATAGTGCAGGGGCCGCGGCGTGCTACGGTCGCGGGTCTGCATGCAAGGACACGCTGCCGATAGGCGCGCCACACATTGGGCGATGGTTGCCGCGGCATCCGCGTTGGCGCTCCACGTGGCCGCCCGCTCGTTGCGAGAAGGCTTGTTTCTGGCGACGTTCCCGGTCGCACAGTTGCCCAAGGCCATGCTCGGCGCCGCGCTTTTTGCCATCCCCATGGCGCTCTTGGTCGCGCAGGGGATGGCGCGCATTGGGCCTGCTCGGCTGACGCCGATCATGTTTCTGCTGAGCGCGTGCGGGTCCGTGACCGAGTGGTGGCTGCTGCCCAGTTTGCCACACGCGATCGCGATCGCCGTCTACTTGCACGTCTCGATCGGCGGCGCGCTCTTGGTCAGCGCATTCTGGTCGATCGTCAACGAGCGCTTCGATCCGCACTCGCTGAAGGCGGTGGTCGGCCGCATCGGCGGCTTCAGCACGCTCGGAGGCTTGGCAGGCGGCCTGACGATGGAGCGCATCGCGCACACATTGTCCGCGCGCACGAGCCTGCTCTTGCTGGCCCTGCTGGCCTTGCTCTCGGCGGTGTTCATGCAACGCCTCGGCGTCACCGTTTCCACGATAAAGGCCGTCCCCGAAGGCCCGAAGGCGCGCGAGCGGCTGACCGGTTATCTCCGGACTTTGGCCATGCTGGTCGCTTGTACAGCAGCAGTTTCTGCCTTCGGGGACTTTGCGCTGAAGCAAGCCGCGGCCGCCCGCTACACCAACTTGGAATCGCTGGTGCGCTTCTTCGCCGTCTTCTATACGGCTGCTGCGCTGGCGAGCTTCTTGATTCAGATCCTGCTCTCGCGCCGCTTGCTCGACGCGATTGGCGTAGGACGCACGCTTTCGGTCCCGCCGCTGTTCAGCATCGCGCTTGGCAGCCTTTCTTTGCTCGCGCCCTCCTTGATCACGATTGGCGCGATGCGTGGCAGCGACTTGGCGCTTGGTCCCTCGTTGTATCGCACCGCGTTCGAGCCCCTGTTCACGCCCGTCGCCGCGGCCAGCAAACGGCGCAGTAAGGCGCTGATCGACGTCGTATTCGACAAGGGCGGCGAAACCTTGGCCAGTCTATTGATCTTGGGCCTGCTCGGCGCCGCGCCCGCGCTGCTACGACACGCGCCCTCCGCGCTGGTGATTGTGTCGTCGGCAATGGCGGTGCTGCTCTCTCTGCGCGCGCAGCGCGGTTATGTGTCCGAGCTCGAGGCAAACTTGCGCGCTGGCACCTCCAACGACTTACCCGATCAAGACGACGCGCGACGCCTACTGCTTTCGGGCACTCTCCATGGCCCCGAGCGCGAGAAATTGATGGAGCAGATCGCGAATCTGCGTCAGGCAAAGGCGGGCGCCCCCGAGCCGGCTCCAAAGGCCGTGCCAGTAGGACCAGACGAACCGGTCGATCTGCTCGTCTCGGCGTTGCGCGTGCTGCTCGGGCGGGACATCCCCGCCATTCGCGCGTTGTTGAGCGGAGCCGCCCTTGACCCGCGTTTGGCGGCCTTCGTAATCCCTCACCTGGGTCGGGAAGAGTTGGCCAAGCCGGCGGTCGAGGCGCTACGCGCGATGGGCCCATCGATACTCGGGGTGCTGATCGAAGGCATGCACTCGACTTCCTTGCCGGTCATCGTCAGACGCCGCATCCCGCACGTGCTGCGAAGCGCGCGCGGGGAGCGCGTGGTTCGCTCGCTGCTCGGCGCACTCTCCTGCGCGGGCGTTGAGGTCCGCTACCGTGTCGCGTTGGCGCTCTCGGAGGTCACGCGGGAAGATCGCGCGCATTTGCCACAGCCCACCGAGGTGTTCGCGTTGGTCTTGAGCGAGGTGGCGCAAGGCCCGCTCGATCGCGCTGCCATCGACCACATTTTTGCGCTTCTGGCCCTGACGCTCCCTCGCGGCTCGGTCGAGCTGGCTCGCCAAGGCGTGCTGAGCGAAGATCGCAAACTGCGCGGGACCGCGCTCGAATACTTGGAAAGCCTGCTACCCGAAGCCGTGCGCGCACCGCTCCTCGCCGCCCTTTCCGAGCACGCTGGCCCGCGTGACGCAGCCGAAAAGCAGGCGAACGCCGATCTGCTGGGTGAACTGCGTCGCTCATTTCGCTCCGATCTACCCGAGCCCAGCTTGGGCGCCGAGCCGGACTGAACTATCGACGGAGCCGCGCGCCGCTGACAAAGCCGTTTCGGTGTGTAGCGCCACCGGCCCCGTGGTAGCTCCGTTTCCCGTCACAATCATGCTTGAAAGAGCTATCACTTGCTTCCAGTGACTTTGCGTGTACCTGCCGTCACGAAGACCGGAGTCAGGCGACTCGCGTCGGTGTTGAACGGGTTGCTCATGGCGCTGGCGGTGTGCGCGCTCGCCCCTGACGCGTCGGCTGAATCTCAGCCCGAACGAAAGCTGCCGGACTACGACGGGCGCGGCGGCCGCGGACAGCCCACGACTCCCGGTCAGGTGGCTCTTTGGGTCCCGCGGGTGGTCTTGTTTCCCGTGTATCTGGTGAGTGAATACGTCGTGCGGCGGCCATTGGGCTACGCCATCACCGCGGCCGAGAAGGCCGAGGTGCCCGCTGCGCTGTATGATTTCTTCGCCTTCGGCCCCGATCACAAAGCGGGCATCGTGCCGGTCGGTTTCGTCGATTTCGGCTTCTATCCGAGCGTCGGCGTGTATGCGTTTTGGGACGACGCAGGTGTACCGGGGCATTCATTGCGTTTGCGAGCCACGACCGGGGGAAGAAGTTGGCTCAGCGGGGCAGTGTCGGAGCGCTTCCAACTCACGCGCACGTCGAATGTTTCGCTGAATGCCTCGGCGTCGCGTCGTCCAGACTACACGTTCTATGGCATTGGTCCCGATACTCGTGAAGCGGATCGCAGCCGTTTCGGCGCAAAATCAGTAGATTTGCGCGCGACTTGGCATGCTGGCATGTGGCGTTCGAGCTCGCTCGAAACCAGCCTCGGCTATCGCGGCGCCAGCTTCTACCCGGGTAAGTTCGGTGATGATCCGTCGCTCACGGAGCAAGTCGACAAGGGCGCCTTCCCACTGCCTGACGGCTACACGGACGGCTACCGGGCTGGCTTCCTTCGCTCTCAGCTCACCCTCGATACGCGTCGCGACGCAGACAGCTCCGAAACTGGCGGGCGACTGATCCTGCGGGGTGAGCAAGGCGTCGATCCGACGCAATCGCGTGCTGCCGGTTGGTTGCGCTATGCGGCAGGCCTGGGCGGCTTCCTCGATCTGGACAATCGCGGCCGGATTTTGAGCCTATCGGTCGCCGCCGAGATGGCCGATCCGCTGGGCGGCCAGCCGATCCCGTTCACCGAGCTGAGCAAGCTCGGTGGCAACGATCTGATGCCAGGCTTTCGTGATGGGCGGTTGCGCGGGCGAAGCGCAGCGGTAACGACGTTGCGTTATTCCTGGCCGATCTGGATCTGGCTCGACGGTTCGTTGCAAGCCGCCGTAGGCAACGTGTACGGCACGCACCTCTCGGGCTTCAGCTTGGGAGAATCGCGCTTCTCGGGCGCGGTGGGTATCGAGAGTCGCGGCTCGCGCGACAGCGTATTTCAACTCTTGATGGGCTTCGGCACGGAAACCTTCAACAGCGGCGCGCAGTTCAACTCGATTCGCGTCGTAGTAGGAGCCCGAAGTGGCTTTTGAGATCTCACGCTTCGTCGGCGCACTGCTCCTGTGCAGCTGCGCGAGCCCGGCGCGCTTCCCCCTGCGCGAACCCCTGCTGCGCGATCCGGACCAGGCGCCGGTCGTCAAGGAGCCGGAGGAATACTACTCGCCCTTTGCTTGGGACGGCGCCAATCAAACCGTGTTTCGACCGGTCTCTCGCTTCTTCGCGGTCGATCCGGCAGGCCCCGCGGTCAACGTCAACGCGCTCGACGAAGTGCCGGACTCGAGCTGGTTCGAGAATCGCCTCGGTAGGCGCGTGCTCTCTCCGGCGGACGTCGCGCGCGGTTCGTGTGCGGAGCAAGAGCTCGATCCGGGGGCGCCGGACGGCAGTTGGCTGATCGACAAGGGCAAGGACAACGGCGCCAATCCGGGCTTTCGCATCAACGTGAAGGGCCTCGGCAAGTTCATGCTGAAGAGCGACCCGACGGAAGAGCCGGATCGCGCGACCGGCGCAACCTCGGTGGCATCGCGCGTGTATCACGCGCTCGGCTATTACGCGCCGTGCGATTCGGTCGTCTACCTTCGTCCCTCGCTGCTGAAGCTGAAGCCCGGGCTGACCGTGACCAACAACGAAGGGGTTACCAAGCCCTTCGATGAGGCGCGCCTGAAGGACTTGCTGGCGCACGCCTCCCACCGCGATGGCCTCGTGCGGATGGTGGCCTCGCAGTGGCTGCCGGGCAAGCCGATCGGGCCATACAAATACGATGGCCGGCGCGATGACGATCCGAATGACGTCATCAACCACGAAGATCGACGAGAGCTGCGCGGGGCTCGTTTGGTCGCCGCCTGGCTCGCCCATTTCGATTCGCGCGAGCAGAACACGATGGATGTGTTCTTGCCCGTCGATCCGGCCAAGAAGAAGGGCCCTGGGTACGTACGCCACTACATCATCGATATGGGTGATTGCTTCGGCAGTCAGTGGGCGGACGATCGCATCTCGCGCCGCCTGAATCACGCTTACGCGCTGGACGTACCCTATTTGATGGAGGATTTCGTCACGCTGGGCACGATCGAAAGACCCTGGGAACGCTCGCAGCTGGGGGCTCTGTTTGGATACTTCAGCGCTCGCGATTTCGATCCCGAGCTGTGGCGTGGAGAGTATCCAAACCCTGCTTTCGGGCGCATGACCGAGGCTGATGGCGCCTGGATGGCGCGTATCATCGCGCGCTTCGACGAAGGTCTAGTGCGCGCGGCGGTCGCGATCGGAAAGTACGAGCCAGCCAACGAGCGCTTTCTCGCCGAAACCCTGATTGTGCGGCGGATGGCGATTCTGCGCCGCTATCTTTCTCGCCTGTCGCCCATCGGAGAGGTCCAGAGCACCGCGCAGGGCTTCTGTGGAGTCGATCTCGCGCGGCTGAACGAGGTCGTGCCGAACGAGCCGACCTCGTTTCGGGCTCGCGCGTATCGCGGTGCTCCGGCCGAGCCTACACGCGACCTGCGCTTGATCAGCGAGGCCACTCCGCGCGTGTGCGTGGAGCTGCCCCACGCGGATCTGGGGGCCAACGTGCCCGCCGACGACGCGCGCCGCTACGTCATCGTCGATCTCGAAAACGGCTATGCGCGCGGCCCGCTGCGCGTGCATTTGTACGACCTCGGGCCCGCCGGCGGATATCGCCTCGTGGGCGTCGAACGCCCCGAGCGACCGGCTCGACCCTGATTCCGTCCGGTTCGTCCGGGCGGAACGGACACTTGTCCGGCACGTCCGCGCCGGATTCCGACGCAATTTGGATACTGGTGTCCGTTCCTGACCACTATCAAGCTGATTTCAACTCCCAAACCGCTCGGCACGGTTTCTGCCTTGGAACCGAGCATGACTTCAGCGAACGTTGCCACGTCCAACTACCTATCGACGGTTCAGGGCTACGCTGCCGTCTCCCGCGAAGAAGAGCTGACGCTGATCCGGCGTTGGCGCTTGGAGCAAGACGAGAGTGCTCGGGATGCCCTGGTCCGGTCATCGTTGCGACACGTGGTGTCGATTGCGCGGCGCTATCAGCGCTACGGGATCCCGCTGTCGGAGCTGATCTCGGAGGGCAACTTCGGGGTAGTGCGCGCGTTGACCAAGTTCGACGGTTCTCGCGGCACGCTGTTCATCACCTATGCGAGCTATTGGGTACGCGCTTGCATCTTGCAGCACGTGCTTCGGTCATGGAGCATCGTGGGCTCGGGTTTGCCGCGCTCGCGGCTCTTCTTCAAGCTGCGCCGCGAGCGTGCGAAGCTGAGCGGTTTGATCGGCGACGGCGCACAGGCCAGCGTGATTTTGTCCGAACGCCTGGGGATTTCCGAGGCGCGCCTCAACGCGCTCTTGCAGCGAGTCGATCAGCGGGACTGCTCACTGGATGCGGAGGTGTTCCAGGATGGCTCGCTGGCGATGGTGAACACTCTGCCGAGCTCGGAGCCGGACCAGGAGCAGCAGGTGCTTGCCTGCGAATTTGGCGGCAATGCGCTGGAAGCGGTGCGCGACGCACTGACCATCCTGGACGAGCGCGAACGCTACATCGTCGAGAACCGCATGCTCGCCGATCGCGATGCAGAGCTGTCGCTGGCCGACATTGGGCGCAGCTTGGGGATCTCGCGTGAGCGCGCGCGCCAGCTGGAGGAGCGCGCCAAGCGCAAACTGCGCGCCCGGATCTCGGCGCGGCCGGGCTCTGCGGAGTGGCTCGACACTCATCGGGCCGCGTAACTAGGGCGAGGCAACGCCCAAGAACGCAAGACCGGAGGCAGCGAGCGACGAGCGCCACCGTCTCCGGTCTTGCCAGCAGGCTGACGGCCGAGGCTCAGTGTTTGCAGCCGCCTTGACCCTTGCAGTCGTTCTGGCCTTTGCAGGCGTGCTTTTCGCTCTTGCAGCCGCCTTGCCCTTTGCATGCGTTCTTGCCCTTGCAGGCGTGTTTGTCGCTGGCCTTGTCGTCGAGCGGTTGGGCGCCCGAGTCGAAACCGCGCACTGCACTGCCGTGCTGGTTGGTTGCGGCTTGGGCGAGCGCGCTCGCGCCAATGACCATGCCGGAGATTGCTGCTGCCATCAGGGTCGATTTCATGTGCCGTGTCCTTTTGTTCTAGCTTGGTTTCCTGAAAATTGGGTTTGGGATCGATTAGATGGTGCCCGCGCTCAGGCGGCCGGTGCGCTCGGCGTGAGTCGGGGGTGCCTTGTGGCGGCCAAAGATGAACTGATCGAGCGAAGCTCGACCGGGCCCGGCTAGGGCGACCCAAGTGAGCAGTGCGAGATAGGTCCATTCGACGAGGCCGAACAGGTCTGGTAGGCCGTGCACTTCGTCCGCCTTGGCGGTCAGGATTGCGACGGCCATCGAGGCAATCAGCGGTACGGATGCCAAACGGGCAAGCAGACCGACGAGCAAGAGTGCACCGCCGATGAGCTCGACGTAAGAGACGAGGGTTGCTTGGATTGCGGGGGCCGGGATGTGCAATTCAGCGAAGAAGGCCGCGACCTTGGCTAGGTTTTGAACCTTGCCCCAACCAGTGCTCATGAAAAGCACTCCGAGCGTGACGCGGGCGAGCAGCGGAGCGAGGAAGTCGAGCTGGCTGACGACGCGCTCCGCGCGCGGCCGTGCGCTCATGATCAATGAGAACAAGGGGAAACACCTTTCTCGGCCGTGACCGCCAAGTCCCAGGCGAGTCGAAGCGACCGTGCTCTCGGTACGTCGAGCCTCGATGACGGTTTCCGAAGGAGGTGCGTTTTACTGGCGAGAGCCCGACAATGCCCCTCGCCCGACGCCTAACCCCCCACAAACCCGCCTTGGCATGGGGCGTGGCTCGCGGCGCAGGTCGCGTCGTTGGTCGGGTGCCAGTCAGCGCTCGAGCGCGCGGCCGAACTCAAGCATCGATTCGAAGCAGCGCCGAGATCCGCAGTAGCTCGGAGACCGACCAGGCTTGGAACGGGCAGCCCCGTGGCGTGTAGGGCGCTTCGGCGTCGCTGATCTCCGAGACGTGACCGATACCGGCGCGGCTCAGGTGAGCTTGCAACGGCGCGACGAAACGCCGTTCGGCTTCGCGCTTGGCGCTGTCGGTGTTGCCGCGGATCTTGAGCCAAGCCTCCACGAATGGACCCATCAACCAGGGCCAAACGGTGCCCTGGTGATAGGCCGTGTCGCGCTGCCAGACACTGCCTTGGTAGTGAGGTACGTACGCCGGATCGCTCGGAGCAAGCGAGCGCAGTCCGAGCGGGGTCAAAAGCTGCTGTTCCACGGTGTCGATCACGCGCCTCGCGCGTTCCGGCGGCAGCACGCTCAGCGGGAGGCCGCCGGCCGCGAAGATCTGATTCGGACGCACGGAGCCATCCATTCGATCCGGCTGGTGGTCCACATCCACTACATCGTACAGACAGCCGCTGGCTTCGTTCCAAAAGCGGAGCTCGAACGAGGCGCGTGCGCTTTCGAGATAGGCCGCAAAGGATTGCGAGAGGGCTGCGGCAGTTGCCAATGCGTTGAGCCAAAGCGCCTGGATTTCGACGGGTTTCCCGATGCGCGGGGTGACCACGTAGTCACCGATCTTGGCGTCCATCCAGGTCAGTTGCACCCCTGGTTCGCCACATGCGAGCAGCCCGTCCGAGTCGCAGCGAATAGCGAAGCGCGTGCCTCGGACGTAGCCCGATACGATGGCCAAGATCGCGTCCTTCAGGGCTTGCCGATCGGCCAGCGAAAGCAGGCTCGAGCTTTGGGGGGCCGTGAGCAGCTCGCCTGCCGCGATCACGTACCACAGCGAGGCATCTACCGAATTGTACTCGGGCTTGGCGTTCCCGTCCGGGAATAGGTTCGGTAGCATGCCCTCGGAGACCACGTGCGACCATTCCACCAGGATGTCGCGTGCCTCGTTCAAGCGCCGCGTTGCCAGGCACAAGCCTCGCAGCGCGATGAAGGTATCGCGCCCCCAATCGCCGAACCAGGGGTAGCCCGCGATGATCGTTCGACCTTGCCCGCGCGTGACCAGGTAGCTGTCCGCTGCTCGCTCCAGAGTATTCGCAAAAGCACCCCGCCGCGCGCGCTCGCGGCGGCTCGCGCTTGCGAAGAAACTTTGCGCGTCGACGCCTTCCGGCAGGGCTTCACCCGGGGTGGTTGCGCTCGAAATCCAGATCGCAGAGCCCGCCGACAAGTCGAAGCTCAGGATGCCGGGTGCCGCCAAATCTTCGTCACAATCCAAGCCCCGTTGCTCTTCTTCCGCATAGCGGAAGTTGCGGTACCACTCCGGCGCGTGGGTGTACGCGCCGTTGCTCAGCATGTCGATCTGGGGCACCCCACCGTAGGGCGAGAAGCGGAGCCGCGAACCGTGCTGCTCGGGCTCGAAGCGGAAGGCCGAGTTTTCGTGCTGCAACGAATGAAAATCACGCCCGGATAGGAAAGGACGCACGCATAACTTCACGCCAGTCGCGTTGCCTTCTACGCGGAAGCTGAGCAGCACTGTCGGGCTGCCGTGAAGCACGAACAGCTCCTGGATCAACACCAGGCCGATGTTGGTGACGTAGGAGATCGTTGGCCACGGTTCGGACGTGAACGCCTCGACCCGCGCGCCCGCCTCGGTGACCAGGTCGGGTGCGAAGTGGTGGCGCGTGAGCTGCACCTGACCTTGCGGGGTCTCGAGCCAGGCGCGGAAACCGTTGACCAACACGAAGCGGCTGGATGGTGGATTTTGCGCCGACAGGAGCAGCGCGTGATAGCGCCGCGTGGCAACGCCCAGGGTCGTGCCAGACGCGAAGCCGCCGAGCCCGTCGGCCTCCAGCCATTCCGTGTGGGTATCGACTGGGATGGTGGACGGCGCGTCAGCCATGAGTTCGCTACTCCGTGCGCGAGATGCGGTCGTTCACTGAACGCTCCCGCTCGCTCGGCGTCCCTCAGCTAGCGGGTGCGGCGAGGGCGCGCTCGATCGCGGCGCTCAACAACGCCTCTTCGATGCGGTTCTCGTAGCGCACGCCATTGATGAACAGGGTCGGCGTGCCGATGATCCCGCTGTGCAGGGCGGCCACGCTGAGCTCGCGCACGCGCTCGGCGAAGCTGCGCTCGACCAAGGCTTGGCGAAAGGCGTTCGCGTCCAAGCCGATGGCGCTGGCGGCTGCCACGAGCTGCTCGAGATCGTGGCGGCCGTCGAGCGCGAACAGCTGCGCGTGCATGGGCCAAAACTTACCCTGCGCGGCTGCAAATTCAGACGCTTCGGCGGCTTGCTTGTCGAACGCCTTGCCCGACTTCGGCACGTGTCGAAAGACGAAGCGTAGCTTGGGACCGAATTTTTCCCGTACTTGCTCCAGTACCGGAAACGCTTTCACGCAATACGGGCACTCGTAGTCGCCGTATTCGATCAGGGTCACCGGCGCATCCGCCGGGCCAGCAACGTGGTCGTGCTCGACAATAGGGCTTGGCTTCACGCGGCCGAAGGTACACCGGAGACCGCGGCCGGGGGATCAGAATTCGACCGCGGCCCACGCTCAGCTGGACTTGAACCCGATCCGCGCGTGCGTGCCATCGCAGAAGGGCTTGTTCGCGCTGCCCCCGCAGCGGCACAGCCGCGCCTGCTGAACACGAGCCACGACGCGCCCGGTGCCGCTGGTGATCTCCAAATTGCCGCGTACTTGCAGCGGTCCGTCGGTTTGCGGCTCGACCGACAGCGGCCCATTGCGCACCGAGAGCATATCGGCGGCGCCCGTGGGCGGCTCACCGGAGGCCGAGAAATTCACCTCGTGGTGCGAGCCGTCGCAATAAGGCTTGTTCTTCGACGCGCCGCAGCGACACAACGTGGCGCGGAATTGGCCCCCCTTGCCCGCGATCGTCAACTCACCGCGGAACGCATAGGGCCCCGCCTCGCGGATCGCCGCCAAGTTGACGGGCGGCGCGCTCTCTTCGGGCTTCCCGTCCTTGCGCTGATAGCGAATCGCGCCCGAAGGACAGACGTGCGCAATTTCGACCAACGAATCGACCGGCATGGCATCTGGGTGGATCCAAGGGCCGACCACGTTGGCCAAGAATACATCCGGCGCGCCGGTCACGCAGAAGCGCGAATGGATGCACTTCTTGCCTTCGTAGATCAGCGTCATGTCGCGCCCCTCGATGTGCTCGACGCCGTCGACCACGGTGGGAGTGGGCGCCGCCAGAGGCAGTGAGACCGCACTGCTCGGTTTGGTCACCGGAGCGGAGGGGGGAGCGGACGGTGGGATCGACGCGGCCGCAGCAAAGCCGCGTTCGGCCCGTTCGGTCAGCTCATGAATGATGCGCGCGGCATTTTTCACACGCTCGTCGCCGTTTTCGGCCAAGGCATCCGCGGCGGCCGCCATCTCGCCCAGGCGCTCGGCGAAGAAGCGACGCGTGCTCGCGCCAGGCGGTAAGGAGGCCGCGTCGCGCAGCGCGGTGAATGACATGCCCGCGTTGCAATCGGGGTTGGAGGGGCCCGCGGGCAAACGCGCCGCACGCTCGGCGAGTAAGGTCACCGCGCGCATCAGACCCATCGACAGATCGACGGCCAAAGCCTTTTCTGGCATCGGTCGCGAGATCAAATACGAGTGCGCGAGCAGCCGCAGCATCAGCGCGTAGCCGGTGTTGGCGAGATCGACGGTCTCCGCCGCTTCTTCGTGCTCGATCCAAACGCGGCCCGTGCGCCCCATGGGTGGTCGCAACACCGGGTTGTGGGCCGCCGGGAAGGCCGGCACGAAGTCGGGATTTTTGGCCTTCAGCGCCGCGTACTCGTCGCGGATAGCCAAGAATTTCTGATAATGCGAATTGGCGGAGTGTTCCGGCGCGCCTTCGCCTTGCTCGACAATCGTCGCGAACGCGCCCAGCGCCGTCTTCATGCAGATCACCGGCCTGGCGCCCGCAAGCGCCAATTCGGCGGGGGAGAGCTGCAGCAGCGGATCGCCGCTGAACGCCGCCTCTTCACCCATATGGGTGACGAAAGCCTTCAGGCTATTGCCCAGCGTTTCGTAGAACGCGCCTACGGTGTCGTAGTCGAGCGCCATCGGCGTGAGGCGAACGCTGTCGACGCCGCGCCGGAAGTGCGTCTCCAATGCGAAGCCCTCGCCGTCGGGTTCGTTCGAGGTTCCGGGTCGCTCGAGATACACGAAGTGTTGGATCACGGCCTCGTTGAACGGTGCCAGCTTGACCACGATGCCCGCCGGAAGATTGCCCGGATCGAGCGGAAAGTTGCCGCGACCAAAGCGCGGCGCGCCGCCCAACGCAGCGGTGATGTTCCACACCGCCGCCAAGTGACTCATCTCTTCCACCGCCACACAGATAATCGCGTGCCGCCAACCAGCAACGGCGACCGCTTCGCGCGCGCTCAGGCCCTCTTCTTCGCCGCTGCGCAAGCTGAACGCGGCGTACAGATAAGTGCACATCAAGGTGTGCTCGAGCTCGGCAGCCTCGTACAGCATATGAACGAGCTGCTCACGACTCGGGGGAGTAACGTCTAGGTTCGTTGCCACGGGAGCGGTTCTAGCAGCCCCGTTCCGCGCGGGCGAGGCGTGCGCAGCGCGGGGCCGAGAAGCACGCGCCACCGGGCCGAAACGGACACATTGCCGAAGCCGAATTGACTCAATGCCAGCTCGGCGCCATCGAGAACGAAGGAGGAATTACCACGATGAAACCTACACCGTCCGGCTGGCCACGCCTGAGCACCTCGATTTTCTACGACGCCCCGCGGGCCGCGATCGACTGGCTGTGCCGCGCGTTCGGCTTCGAGGTTCGGCTCATGGTCGAGGGTGACGATGGCGTGATTCACCACTCCGAGCTGTGCTTCGGTGAGGCACTGGTCATGGTGAGCGGCACGGGCGGCAAGGAACCGTGGCAAGCGCTGTATCGCAGTCCTCAGGCCGCCGGCTTCATCACCCAAGCCAGTGCAATCTTCGTCGATGACGTCGATCTGCACTATCAGCGCGCGGTGGCAGCGGGCGCCAAGGTCGTGCGTGAACCGACTACGAGTGATTATGGCGAGCAGTACTGGGTCGACCGCAGCTATGGCGCGCTCGATCCAGAGGGCCACTTGTGGTGGTTCATGCAACGCATCCGCAGCGCGACGGATCGCGCGCAATAGCGCAGAAATCCGAGCGACCGCGTCTCACGTCTTGTCTCTTGCTGGGACGAACGACACAAACCCGGCACGCCGTAGTCCGGGACAACTAGCGGAATCATTCGACAAATCCCCTGGGGCAGGGTTGGCACATGGCTTGAAGAGGCCCTGGGTCGTAAGCCAAGGAGAGCGTCGTTCAATGATCTCGCGCAAACAGCTGGAAGAAATAGCGGCCACCGTACAGGGAGTTCCCGTCTTTGGCTGTCTCCCAGGAAGCTCCGCGGCCGACGCGGGAGCGCGCTACGGCGACATCGTGCTGGCCGTCAATGGAGTCCGCACCCCCAGCATCGACGAATACCTTTCGGCGCGCTCTTTGCGCGCGGACGGCGTGGAGCTGCGTATCCTGCGCGCCGGCCAGGAACTCACCCTGTTCGTCGAATTCCGACCCGCCGAAGAGAAACTCGAGACGCTCGTTGGCCAAATTGCCGACGGGCGCTACCTCGGCACTTCCGACTTCCCCGAACCCGACCGCAAAGGCCTGCCGAGCTAGTCGTCTTCTTGGTTGGTTGATGGTCACGGTTCACGACCGAGCCCACTCAGCCTTCGGCGTCGCGTGGCGCTACACGCTGAGCACGATCTCGGAAAGCCAGCGCGCGGGGGCTTCACGCGCGGCGTACTCGGCGCGCGTCGCGATGCCGCTCACGATATCCGCGTAGTCGACCCGCGCGCGGCGTAGTTCACGCAGCTGAGGCGACAGCTCGCGCTGCAAGAGCTCGCGGCCCCGGGGCTCGCTAGGAAGCAAGCGGTCGCGGCTCGGCATCAGCCCCACGAACGTGGGCCGATAAGACAAACCAGAGCCGACCGTCCAGAGCGTGCACGGCAGCCCAATGGTGGTGTCTTCGAACGATTCGCGAGCTACCGCGAGTTGAATGGCGACTCCGATCAGCTCTTCGGCGACCTGATTCGCTTCCGGTAGCTGACAAGCACTGGCGAGGCGTTCCCGCAACGTGGCCTCGGAGCGAACGATTTGCCAGAGTCTCAAGCGACCGTTGCCCGCATCCGCGAGGATGACCGCGCGGCCAGCCGAGAGGTGTGCCGTGTTGGCGGAGTGCAGTCGAGCCCACTCGAGCAGTTCGGTTCGCGCGCTGTGCGAGTCCGGAAAGATTGACGCGCCCTGCGAATGGAAGCGAAAGCCCGAGCCGGAGCCGGCCCAATCCTCGCGACCGGTGCGCTTGGGGCGAATGTCGAGCGAGGCGACCTCGTGCAGCAGTGCGCGTCCGTCGACTGGTGGCCAAATCATGCCCCCCGGCATCATCGGGTCGGGCACGAATAGCCGTTCACCCGATTCATCATCGGTCGCGATCTCGACGTCGAGCTCGCGCCGGGCCAGGTCGAGCTCGGCGTCGATTTCGGCCTCCAGGGAGCTGAGAGCCGATCGAGCCAGAGCGCTGTTCAGCGGCGCGGTCGGCTCGGGCTCGATGCCCTGCATGCGCTCCAGCAACTGAGTGGCATCGTCTTCGGCGGGTTTACCCGTCAGCAACTGGCCCGCGGCCGCCAAAGCGCGAACGCGATCGAGGGCCAGGCGCACCGCGAGCACGAACGCTTCGCGGATCCCTTCGCCGGAAGTGGCCGTCGAAGCGACGACGGCCACCGGCGCCACGCGCCTCAACGAGCCTTGGATGTCTTCGATGGCCACGGCGTCGGGCGCGTCACGCTTGTTCGCCTGAAGCACGAGACCGACCGGAGGGGTCTTGCCGCGGCAGAAGGGGACGGTATCTCGAACCCAGCCCAGGCCGAACTCCCATTCCATTTCGCGCGTGTCGAGCACGAGCACCACTGCATCGGCCGTCTCGAGCAGCAGTTTGCGCCGATGCGCGAGCTCCTTCTGTCCGGGCACGCTGACGATCTGACAGCGGATTTGCCGACCGTCGAACAGACCACCCACGTAGTCGACCCAGTCGAAGTACAGGGTCCTGCCCGAGAGCTCGGCCGGGCACTCCACCTTGCTCGAAACGCCCTTGGCCAGCGCACGCAGGCTGGTGGTCTTACCCGACAGTGCTGGGCCGTCGTACACGATGCGTACGACGAGCACTCCCTTGGTATCGTCGATGATCGCCATCGCACCTCTAGCGTGTGCCGCAAGGTCCTGGATCGAAGTGGCAGCGCGACCGCGCGCGTTCGCTGCGCCAAAGTGGCGACACGCGCGCGGCCAGAACCCCTTGGTCGAGCTCAGGACAGGGTCGTATCAGACCAGAGCCGCTGCGTGCTTGTTGACCGCGGTACGCATGATGGCCAAGTTCGACATCTTCTTGTCGACCGCGAGGTACAGAAACGTGTTCGGTCCGACCAGCTTCACCAAGTGGATCTGATCCGACAAGGTGATCAGCATGTCTTCGATCGTGCCCGTGAGGCCGAGGGTGCGCATGATCTTCAGCTTTTGCTTGACCAGTTCGCTGTTGTACGCGCTGGCCGCAGTCAGATCGAAGTCCGTGCGTGCCGCTTTCACGGCCAACGTCATGCCGGAGTCGAGGTCGACGAGCGAAGCGGCGATGAAGCCGTTGGTCTCGTTGGAGATTTTTTCGAGTACTTCTGTGAGTTGTTTTTCGCTGGCCATGGGGGTTCCTTTTCTCGTCTCGAGTTCAGATGCTGAGATCTTTTTCGATCGCGGCGAGTTGATGGCGAGACATCGCCAAGTTGCCGCGCGTCTTGTCCAGCACCAAGTAGATGAACAGGGCATCGTTGCTCGAGAGCGGCCGGATCAGGTGGTACTGGCCGTGGAGCGTGATCAAGATGTCCTCGATGGTGTCCTTGAGGTTCAAGGCCTTCATCGTCTTGCGCTTGGCTCGCACGACCTCGGTGTTGCCGGCAGCAGCGATCTCGAGGTTGATTGGGCCTGTGCCTTCGGACCCCAGCATCATGCCGCTGTTGCTGTCCACGATGCAGGCGCCCATCGCGCCGTCGAGTTGCATAATCTTGGTCAGTGACTCTTTGATGTTTGACACGATTTCCTCCTTAGAAATGCTTGTCCTCTGCCTGACATCCCAACGTGCGATGTCGGTCGTACCTGCGGCCCGAGTGCGAGTGCTCGAGTACTCTGCAATGGGCGCGCCAAAGCCAGATATGCGAAGGATCTCGATGGCTCCGATGTGTGCTGGCCGCTTTGGACACCTGCTGTCCAATCTGCCCGTGTCGGATTCGAATCCGACATGGCCGATTTGGACAGCGAGCTCGCGAAGAGTCGAATTGACCGAAGGTCCGCCGACTCGCGAGTAGTCGGAATCATGGTGCGCGTCTTGCTACGCGGAGCGTGATGGGCGAAGTCAGCTTGCATGACGGAGAGACGGCCACGCCTTCTCACTCCCTGGACATCGCGACGGTGGAGGCCCCGATCGCGTTGTGCACCGATGCAGGTTTGCTTCAGGCGGCGACCACGCCGGCACTGGCGCTGCTCCGGCGCGTGGCGATTCTCGATGCGTTACCGGCACCGGTGCCGCCCGAGCTGTGGCGGCTCTTGGAACGGAGCCCAAACGGCGAGGCGGTCGAATGGCGTCCCCCAAGCGCTCGCCAAGAAGTCCTCGGTTTCACCCGCTACTACGCGGCTCGCGGTCTGTTCGTGCTGTTGATGCGCGAGGTCTCGGCCAAGCAAATCGCGCTCTCCGAGCGGCTCCATCGACAACGCTTGGACACGACCGAGCGCTTGGTCGCCAGTATCGCCCACGATATTCGCAGTTCGGTCGCCAGTGTAGTCTACAGCGCGGATTTCCTGAACGTCAGCGGCAGTAGCATCCCTCCGACCGTGCTCTCGGAAACGGTGCGCGATCTTTCGGAAGCGAGCGCCAGTTTGCAACTCACCGTCGATGCCCTGCTCGACTACGCGCACTTGGGGCCGAGTGTCTCCGTTCCCGTGCTACTCCGAGACGCCTTGAATCGCGCCCTGGGCTCGCTTCGCGCTCACTATCGTGAGGGTACACACCGGGTGCGCATGGACTTTGCGCCGCGGGCCGAGTGGGTGAAGGGCAATCCGATCGTGATCGAGCAGATCTTCGTCAACCTGCTGCTCAATTCGGTGGAGGCGTCGAGCACGCCGCGCTGCGTGATCGTGACTGCCTTTCCGTCGCCGCGCCCGCGCAGCCCGCGAGTGGGCACGCCGTTTTACGTGTGTGTCCGGATCTGGGACGATGGTCCGGGCATTCCGCCGGATCTGCGTGGCTTCGTTTTCGATCCCTTCTTCACCACGAAGCACGGCAGCCCGGGCCTCGGTTTGGCGATCGCGCGGCAAGCCGCCGAGAGCCTCGATGGCGTATTGGAGCTGACCGAAGACGATAGCGGCACCTGCTTCTCTCTGTACCTGCCTGGCTGCGAGGGAATGCCGTGATACGCGCCCTCGGACAGCCGCTAGGCGACGCAGCGGGGGCGAATTCACTCGACCTCGTATGCGCACCGGCATCGCTGCGCACCGGCGCGCTGCTCGACGAGGCGCTCTCGGAGCGCGTGCGCGCCCGGCTCGAGGGCTTGGCCGCCACGCTGCCCGACCTGTTTGGGACGCTCGACCCAACCTGCCTCGATCGCATCGCAGAGCGCTTGGGCGGTGAGCCGGGCGACGCCACCTTTGGCGAAATCCTGCTGCTGTCGGACAAGAGTTTGCACGTGATCCAGCCACTGCCCGGTCAGCCCGGGGTTGCTTTGGTCGCGGAGTGCCCGGCGACGAGCAGCATTGGTTTGGTGCTGTCGGCGATTCGCGCTCGCGTCGTCGAATTGGAGGCCGTGTGAGCGTCGAGCGCGAATCGAGTCGAGTACTGCCGAGCATTCCGGCGAGTCCTGGGCTGATCGCCTCCGTGCTGCGCTTGCTCGCCTTCATCGACGACTTGCCGTCGGGGGCGACGGGTATGCTGAAGTTCGGAGAAAGTGGGCTGATCTTGCTCGAATCCCGCAAGATCTGCTGGGCGGTCGCGCGCTCCATGCGCCTCCGCTTGACCGACATCTTGCGCAATCAGAGCACGCCTCCGCTGCCGCGCGAAGCAGTCGAAGAGATCTACCGCCGCTGCAAGATCGACGGCAAGCCGATTGGCGAAGCCTTGGTGATGAGTGGGCTCGTCACGGAGGCCGGTCTCCGGGTGGCCCTCTTCAAGCACAATGGCGAAGCGATTGCTCATCTAGCCGGCAGTGGGATGGTGCCGGAAGCGTTCGTGAGTCACACCCGCACCGGTTACGATCCGAAATTCTCCTTCTCGCCGTGTGAAGTCCTGGCCATGCTCGGCTCGCTGGACGATCCCGCCCGCGCGCTCGCTGCGCAAATCGAGCTTGGTCACACGCTCGTCCCGGACAGCTTCGGCGCGGCCTTCGTGCGCTGCGACGCCGCGGCCGGCGCGCTGGTAATCGCGGTTGACCGCGCTTGCGATCTGCCAGTCGGCGACCTCGTCGAAGTCTGCAACTGGACCGCCAGCCTGTTCGACGTCGCGCACACCTTCGACCCGGAAGCGGCGCTGGCGCGCGCGACTTGGGGAGGGCACCTGGCGCTAGTGACTTGGCGCTCGAAAGACGTTGCGTACGTGAGCCTCTGCGCGTCGCGCGCTGCGGCGGCGCGCTTGGTTAGTCGATTGGAGACCACGGCCAAATCCAGCGGTGTGATCGCAGCTGCTGCGCGTTATGGGGGGCCCGCATGACGCGGCTCTTGATCGTAGACGACGATGCGGTGCAAGCGCGCGCTTTGGCTCGCGCGTTCTCTCGGTTGCGTCCGGACTTCACCTTGCTGACCGCCAGCAGCGGGGTCGAGGCAACGCAGCTGATGAGCGAGCACGGAGTCGACCTCGTGCTCACCGACCTCCAGATGCCAGATATGGATGGCTTCGAACTGGTGGCTTGGATCTTGAGCAATTGTCCGGACGTGGCCGTGTTCACGATGTCCGCTTTCGGCACCGAACAGACCGCGTCTCGCTTGGAAAGATTGGGCGGCATCGAGTATCTCACCAAGCCGCTGGATGCCAAGCAGGCGTTGGCTCGCCTGACCGACGCGCTCAATCAATCCGTGCGTGGTCACGTGCAAAATGTGAGCCTCGCCTCTTTCCTCCAGCTGATGGAAATGGAGCGCAAGACCTGCAATCTGACGATCCGTTGCGACGAAAAGGTGGGCGTGCTGGTGGTGCGCAAGGGCCAGCTGATCGACGCGCGCAGCGCTGAGCTTCGCGGAGAAGAAGCGGCGATCTCGATCATTGCGTGGCCGAATTCGAGCATCATGATTTCTCGGCACGGGGAGTTTGGGCCGCCCGTGATTCAAAAATCACTCAACTTCATCGTGATGGAGGCCATGCGCGTTCAGGACGAGGCCGCGCGCGACGCGCCTGCCGTCAGCGACGGCAACGGCTCCGGCTTCCCCAACGCGCGCCATTCTTGGCGGCCGAGCGGTGCGTTTTCCGAGCCGAGTCCGCCCCAGCTCAATGGCACGAATTCCCCTGCCGCGCGCGAGCTCACTTTGCCGAGCGGGACGAGCGCTATTGCCGTCGTCGACACCGGCTCCGGCGTCCTGTTGCAGTTTGCCGCTAAAGAAGGTTGCCCAATTGCCGAGCTGGCGCACACCGCGGCCCTGGTCGTTCGTCACCAGTTGAAGACGCTCCACTTGTGCAGCGACGAGGAGGGTATCGAAGAGCTCGTTCTGTCGACGAGCACCTATTGCGACGTGATCAGGCCGATTGGCAGCGGGCTCTCGCAGTTTGCTCTTCTCGTGTTCGCGCCGGACGAGACCAACTTGGTGATGGCCCGTCTCGAACTCGAACGCTTCATTGCCGGTCGCGTCTCACTGCCGCCCGCGGTGTCGCCGCCGCCGACATCGGCTCCGTGAGTTCAAGCGCTGTTCTGAACTCAGCGAACACCGTATCGCTTCAATCGAGCTCGCAACGTAGAGCGCGGAATACCCAGATCTTGTGCGGCGCGCGAGAGATTGTGCTGCGATTCTTCGAAAGCTCGCAGGATGAGATCGCGCTGTAGATTGGGGAGCGAGGCGGTCCGGCTGAGCTGCGTGCCCGATTGGGCGGTGCTCGGTTCGGCGACGGCGTCGGGCTGTTCGCTGGCTTGTGTCGTGCGCGCGAGGCTTGGTCCTGGCCAGGATTCGGTGGTCTGTTCGGTCGTCGTACCACGCGCTTGCAGTGCGAGTTCGATGTCCGCGCGTTGGATCAAGCCATCGTGAGCGACGATGGTTGCGTTCTCTACCACCGCGCGTAGCTCGCGCACGTTGCCGGGCCAGCTATAGGCGCGCAGGGCCTCTAAAGCATCAGCGCTCAGGCTCACCGTGCCCACCTGATGCCGCTTGCCGAACTCGACCAGGAAGTGTCGGGCCAGCTCGGGGATGTCCGAGACACGCTCGCACAAAAGCGGAGTGCGAATTGCGTAACCCGCGAGTCGAAAGAATAGGTCTGCGCGCATCGAGCCGCCGAGCGAGGGGTTGAGAGCGCGATTCGTGGCGCTGACGACGCGCGCGCCGAACACTCGCGTACGAGTGCCCCCGACACGCCGGAATTGGCGGATCTCCAGCACGCGCAATAGCTTTGCCTGCAGAGCGAGCGGCATTTCCCCTATCTCGTCGAGGAAAAGCGTGCCTCGTCCGGCCTCTTCGAACAAGCCCACGTGGGACGAGCGGGCGCTGGTGAACGCGCCGGCTTCGTGCCCGAATAGTTCGCTTTCGAACAGCTGCTCCGGCACGGCGGCGCAATTCACGCTGACGAATGGCTCATCGGGACAGGTGAGCGCGTGGACGGCTTGGGCGACCAGCTCTTTGCCCGTCCCCGTGGGGCCCTGAATCAACACCGGCACATCGCGAAACTGCGCGACCTTCCGCACGTGCTCGCGTAGCTCGCGCGCCTTCTCGCTCGCGCCGACCAGTCTGAGCAGTGACTCCTTGGGCGTCGACGGAGAAGCGTCCGCGCCGCTCTTTTCACGAGCGGCGCGCCGTTGAGCGGCGAGCTCTCGGATACGCGTCGCGAGCACCTCTTCTGGCACCGGCTTCTGCATCACATCCTGCACGCCGGCGCGAGTAGCCACCACCGCGGTACGTACGTCGATGTGGGCCGAATGGATGATGGTCGCCGGGGGCGTGCCCCCTTGGGCCATCGCGAAGACTTCCATGCCGTCCATATTGCCCATGCGCAGATCGAGCAGCATCACGTCGTACTCGTTGTTTTCGAGCCGGTTGAGCGCCGAGCGCCCGTCGAGCGCAGTATCGACCTCGAAACCCTGCAAGCCGAGCACGCGCTGCAGTGCGCGCACGAGTACGCTGTCGTCGTCTACGACGAGCACTCGGATAGCTCCGCTCCCGCTGGCGGAATACTGCGTCAGGCTCGGCAACTTGAACCACTCCGTCCCTCGTCCAACGGCACTCACCGGCGGACCCTTAGCCGTACAGCTTCACCGATGAACCCTGCCGGGCACAAGTCCGATTCCGAGTCTCAAATTTGGAAGCGTACCAATCTGCAGCAGCGCTCCCACCGCGTCGTGTTGCAACTTGTGACTCGTTGCTTGTCAATTGTTACTGGCTGCTGCAACTACGATCGAGCATCTGGGCAACTGCACCGCGTGCGTCGCTCGTCGGCGGACCACCGCCAGCGGCACGCAGCCAGAGTGAGTCGTAGGCGCGGCCAGCCTCGGTCTCGATGTGCAACTCGACGGGAACCAAGCCGAGCAGCGCCAGGCGGCTGAGCAGAGAACCGAGCAGGCCGAGCGAATCGGGAGCTTGGAGCGTGAGCATGAGCGAGCCTTCGTAGTCGCGTGATTCGAGCAGGCGATAGGCATCGATCACGAACACCGGTTGGGTAAGTATGTCTGCCTCTTCGGCGAGCGCGGCATAGTCGATACCGAGCGGGTCTTCGGCCGTGCCGAGGGCGAGCAGGTGCAGTTCGGCGAGCCAGATGTGGTCGGCGGTGAGCCGCGCGTGCACGTGATCAATGGAGAGGTGCTGCTCGGCCAAGCGGCAGCTCAAGTTGGCGAGCCACGTGCCGCGGAATGGACCGCCCAGCCGCACTCGAAAGCTCCGCGGCGCAAGGGCCGTTGCCTCCGACCAAGCCTCACCGTGCCGCGTGAAGGCGCCGCCATCCGTGCGCGTGATGCGATTCATACGCTCGATCGATACCCGCGCCTCGGTTTCGAGCGTGCGACACCCCGCGATCTTCTCCAAGTGTCGACCGTCGACAGCGCGCCCCACGCGGGGTGGGACGGGCGAGCTGTGGCGAAAACCGCCAGCCCACGGCTGCGAGGAGTCGACTAAGCTGCAACACGTGGAAACTGCTGCCCGCGTTCGGTTGCTCGAGGATCGCCAGCGCGTCCTTTCCAGTGCTCTGAGAGGCTTCGCGGAGGCAACGACGGACTATCGGGCGTTGCTCGACGTCATCGCTCGGAGTTTGGCCGAGGTCGTCAAGGATGGCTGCGTGGTTCGCTTGCTCGGGGCCGACGGTTGGTTGTCCCCGGTCTCGATGCATCTGCCCTTCGAGCAAAGTGTGGGCGACCCCGGGGCAATCACTCGCCTCCGTGAGCACATCAGCGGCGCGCGACACTTGAGCGAGCACGCCGCTGGTCGGCACGTGCTCGAGACGGGAGAGGCGCTGCTCATCCCCAAGATGGATTACGAGCAGCTACGGCAGTCGGCAACGCGAAACGTCGTGGATGCGTACGAGACGATCGGCATCCACAGCTTGCTCTTGGTCGCGCTGCGTGTGCGGGGTGAGTCGCTCGGGTTCTTGGCCTTGGTGCGCTTTTTGGATTCTTCGCCGGCGTTCGACGAATCCGACCGGGATTTGGCGCAAGCGCTGGCCGACCACGCTGCGCTCTCGATCAGCAACTCGCGCTTGCTGAGCTCGGTCCGGGAAGAGCTCGCAGAGCGCCAGCGCGCCGAGGCTGCGCTGCGCAAGAGCGAGGAGCAGCTGCGGCAAGCCCAGAAGATGGAGGCGATTGGCCGCCTCTCGGGCAGCGTCGCCCACGACTTCAACAACTTGTTGTCGGTGATCCTGAGTTACAGCGATCTCGTGCTGGGCGATTTGAAGCCAATCGATCCGCTGCGTGGCGACATCGAGTCGATTCGCAGGGCCGGCGAAAAAGCCGCGGATCTGACCAGGCAGCTGCTCGCCTTCAGCCGCCAACAGGTGCTCGCGCCGCGCGTACTCGATCTGAATGGGGTGCTGGTCGAATCGGAGAAAATGCTGCGCCGCTTGCTCGGTGAAGACATCGAAGTCGTGACTCACTATGCGCGAATGTTGGCGCGGGTGAAGGTCGACCCCAGCCAGATCGATCAAGTGTTGCTCAACCTGGTGATCAACGCGCGCGACGCCATGCCAGACGGAGGCAAGCTGACGATCGAGACCAAAGAGGTGGAGCTAGACGATTCGTACACCAGCGAGCACTTCGGTGTTGCCCGCGGTCCGCACGTGATGCTGGCGGTGAGTGACACCGGGGTCGGCATGGATCACCAGACGCAGGCTCGCATCTTCGAGCCGTTCTTCACGACCAAGGACATCGGCAAGGGTACCGGGTTGGGGCTTTCCACGGTGTTCGGCATCGTCAAGCAGAGTGGCGGACACATCTGGGTCTATAGCGAACCGGGTGGGGGCTCTACCTTCAAGATCTATTTCCCCGCTACCGAGGCTCCTGACAGTGAAGCGCCAGAGCGCATCGAACCGGTCACGTTGCAGGGCACGGAGACCATCCTGCTCGTGGAAGATCAGGACGAAGTGCGGCGCGTTGCTCAGGCGATCTTGCGACGCTACGGCTACCACGTGATCGAGGCGCGTAACGCGGGCGAAGCGCTGCTCAGCTGTGAGCGTCACCCTCGCACGATTCACTTGCTGCTCACGGACGTGGTGATGCCGCAGATGAGCGGACGCGAGTTGGCGGAGCGGTTGGCGGCGGTGCGACCCGAGATGAAGGTGCTGTACATGTCTGGTTACACCGAGAACGTGATCGTGCATCACGGTATCCTCGACTCCGGTCTTGCGTACTTGCAAAAGCCGATCTTGCCCGAGTTATTGGCTCGCCGCGTGCGAGAAGTGCTCGATTCGTACAAGCGCGGTCGGGAGTAATACGGTGTCTGCGGATGTCATACCTGAGGAGTGACAATTCCCGCGATGAGAGTAGTTGTCTCAGTTTGATTCATGCGCATTCGCAAAATGCCTACGGACTGCCGTGCTTCTAGTCCCTTAATATCGAAGGCATGATTGGACCCGCAGCTCTGCTTGCAGCTTGTTCGCTCAATGCCTTCGGCGCCTACGATGTGCTGTCGGCGAACGTCACGCACCCACACCCCTCCCTGGAACGCGTGGTGTACCAAGTCGAAGTCGATCACCAGACGCTGAATCGCTTCGCGATTACCCATGTCAGCGAGACGCACGGCGGGCGCGCGGGTCCGGTGTTGCTGCTGAGTCCGTTCTTGCTTCCCGGTCAGTTCTACGAAATCAGCGAAACGGGCGATTACGCAAAGTCAGCTGCCGGCGAGCTCGCCAAGGCAGGCTACGACGTCTGGCTGGTGGATCAACGCCGCACTCGCTTGCCGGTAGGGGCCTGCGAATCAGGCACGAACTGTAGCGCGATGGCGCACTGGGACTTCGATACGTATTCACAAGACGCGCTATTTGCTCTGTCGCTACTCAAGATGTTCAATCCGCGTCAAAAGCCCGTCGTCGGCGGGTTCTCGGCCGGCGCCAATGCCGCCCTGGCGACCGTAAATCGGGCGCCGCGCGAGTTTTCGGGCGTGTTCCTGTACGAGGGCACCTTCTACACCGAAGACCCAGCGATCCGCGCACACAACGACGGCATCTGCACCACGCTCCAGGGCGCGATTGCTGGCGGCGCACTGTTCGATCCGAGCTCTGCCATTCTTGGTACGGTGCTGCAGCTGGCCCAATCGAATCCCTCCGGGCTCTCGCCGATAGCAGCTTTCCCACCGGGAACCACCAATCAGCAATCCATGTTCTATGTGTTCGGCACGCCGCCGCCGGTCGGCGCACTGTCGCCGACGCCCGGTTTCATCCGAACCAAGGTGGACTTTGCGACCCAACGCTTCGTGTACACCAACGAGCAACGGCTGGAGCTGGTGGGGCCTTTGTTCGACAACTACGGGTCACTCGCGGCGTTGCGCGATCTGTCTTGCGGTCTCGCGGGGCGGGATGACAGCCACTACGACAACGTAGGTGCGTTTCGCGGGGACCTGCTGGTGTTCGTTGAGGGCACGGGCTTTGGCCCCGCGATGTTCGATACCGTGTCCCTCTTCGATCACGCGGACCACGTCAGTATCGAGCACCATCCCGAGTTCGGAGAGGCGGACCCCTATTTCGGCTTCCGCTGGAAGCACACCTTCCTGAAGCCCTTGCAGGATTGGCTGAAACGAACGCTGTAGAACGTCGATTGCCCTAGACGACCGCGACTTGGGCATTACGATCCAAGTCGTGATGTCAAAGACAGTACTGCTGACGGTGTTGCTTCTCGGTGCTTGCCACCACGATCGGGACGCAGCGGGGCCCATGGAGCGCGCTGGTAGGGGCGTAGATACGGCGGCAGAAAAGACCGGTACCGCGCTCGAGGGGGCAGCGGTCAAGACGGGCCACGCCCTGGACAGTGCGGGGCAGGCGACCGGTCGCGCCTTCGAGCGGGCTGGCAACAAGCTACAGGGGAAGAGCACCTCGCCCTCGGCCTCGGCGTCTGCTGCACCCAAGCCCGCGCCCAAGCCCTAGAATCGAGTCACCCCGAGTCCCGTCGCAACGGTCGGTGAGGCGATTTTGTGCAAATTTAACGGCTCAACCGGCGCGCGGCCGTGCCGTTAAGTGCTCTGTGGGCGAAATGCGTGACGTGGACGACCTCTATCTGCGCGGAATGGAACGACTGATTTTGGTCGTTCAAGAATTGTCCCAAGCCCGTAGTTTGGAAGCGATCCAAGTCATCGCGCGGCGAGCTGCGCGTCAATTGACCGGGGCGGATGGCGCGACGTTCGTGCTGCGCGACGGAGACAAGTGCTTCTACGCCGATGAGGACGCGATTGAGCCCTTGTGGAAGGGAATGCGTTTTCCGCTTTCCGCGTGCATCAGCGGCTGGGCGATGTTGAACGCACGCGCTGCGGTGATCGAAGACATTTACGCCGATGCGCGCATTCCCGCCGATGCTTACCGGCCGACCTTCGTGAAAAGTTTGGCGATGGTGCCGATCCGGACATCGGCGCCGATTGGGGCGATTGGCAACTATTGGGCGATCCAACGCATGCCGACCGAGAGCGAAGTGCGCCTACTGCAGGCGCTGGCCGACTCTACGTCGATCGCGATCGAAAACGTTCAGACCCAGGCTGCCTTGCTCCGCACTGAATTGCAGCTGCAACACGCGCAGAAGATGGATGCCGTCGGGCGACTCGCGGGCGGCGTCGCGCATGATTTCAACAATGTGCTGTCGGTCATTCTGGGCTACGCGAGCATGATCGGCGACGACTTGAAACCCGGTGAGCCGCTGCGTGCCGATATCGACGAAATCAAGATCGCGGGGCAACGCGCTGCACAACTCACGCGGCAGCTCTTGGCGTTCAGCAGACAGCAAGCCTTGGAGCCCAAAGTGCTGGATCTGAATCAGGTGGTGGGTGCCATGGAAAACATGCTGCGGCGCCTGCTGGGCGCCGACATCGACTTGACGCTGCTGCCCGCCACGCAGCTGTGGAATGTGCGGGCCGACCCAGGCCAGTTCGAGCAAGTATTGATGAACCTGGCCGTGAACGCGCGTGACGCGATGCCAAAGGGCGGCAAGCTCACGATCGAGCTCAAGAACGTCGATTTGGACGCAGACTATGCGGCGGCGCACCATGAAGTGACACCCGGCTCGTACGTGATGCTAGCGGTTTCCGACTCGGGCTCGGGCATGGATCGCGCGACCGTAGCCCGAATTTTCGAGCCGTTTTTCACGACCAAAGAGCAGGGAAAAGGCACGGGGCTCGGACTCTCGATCGTGTTCGGCATCGTCAAGCAGAGCGGTGGACACGTTTGGGTTTACAGCGAGCCGAATCAGGGCACGACCTTCAAGCTCTATCTGCCCCGCGCGGAGGGTGTCACCATTTCGAGTGCTGCTGAGGTCACGGCTCTGCGTACCACGCGCGGCAATGAGACCGTGCTCCTGGTCGACGACGACGACCAAGTTCGAGCGGTGGCGCGCGGCATTTTGCGGCGCCAGGGCTACGTCGTCTTGGAGGCGGCCAACGGGGGCGAGGCACTTTTGATCGCCGAGCAGCACCCAGCAAAGATTCAGCTGCTCCTGACCGATGTGGTCCTGCCTCGAATGAGTGGGCGTCAGATCGCGGAGCGGATCACCACCATGCGTCCGGGGATCGACGTCCTGTTCATGTCGGGCTACACCGATGACGCGGTCTTGCAGCACGGTATCCTGGAGTCCGGCGTTGCGTACCTGCAAAAGCCGCTCACGCCGGACTCGATGGCCCGCAAGGTGCGGCAGGTTCTCGACGCGAGCGTGCAAGCCTTCTAGGAGGGGTCTATCTCGCCGCTCGGTGCGAGCTCCGCGTCGCTGGCGGGGGGAGGCCTGCTTTGGCGTGGATTGTCCAATACCGATCGAAGCTTCGTCAGGAGCATGAGCGGCATCAGGGGTTTTTGCACGAATGCAAACTCCGAGCTCAGCACCCCGTGGTGAATGATGGCATCGTCCGTGTAGCCCGACATGAATAAGACTTTCATGCCAGGCCGCAAAGGTGCCAAGCGCTCCCAAAGCTGCCTTCCTCCGATGCGCGGCATGACCACGTCGGTCAGCAGCAAGTGGATAGCGCCTTTGTACTGCTCGCAGATCAGCAAGGCGTCACCGCCCGCCGCTGCCTCGATCACGTGATAGCCGTGCTTGCGCAGGATCGCGCAGGCCAACTCACGCACTTGCTCGTCGTCCTCGGCCAGGAGCACCGTCTCCGTGCCCCTCAGGGTGACGGGGATGATGGTCGTCCGGTCCGTGGTTTGTACCTTGGCTGCCGCGCGCGGCAGGTAGATCTTGAAGCTCGTGCCTTCGCCAGGCTCACTGTAGACCCAGATGCTGCCGCCGCTTTGTTTGACGATCCCGAACACCGTGGAGAGCCCGAGGCCGGTACCTTTGCCGCGATCCTTGGTGGTAAAAAAGGGCTCGAAAATCCTGGATTGGGTCGCGCGGTCCATGCCGCCGCCCGTGTCACTGACGCTCAACATCACGTATGGACCCGGTTCGACGCCTAGGTGCTCGGAGGCGTAATTCTGGTCGAGCTCGACATCGCCGGACTCGATCGTGAGTTTGCCGCCACAGGGCATGGCGTCGCGCGCGTTCACCACGAGGTTCAGTACGACTTGTTCGATCTGCGTCGGATCGACGAAGACCGTGCCGACCCCACGCCCCGTGAGCAGGGTGAGCTCGATATCCTCGCCGATCAGGCGACCTAGCATCTTGGCCATGCCAGCGATGGCTTCGTTGATATTGACCACCTTGGGCTGGAGCACCTGCTGGCGACTGAACGCGAGCAGCTGCCGCGTCAGATCCGCGGCGCGGTTACCGGCGCGGGCGATCTGCTCCAGATCTGCGCGCATTGGGTCCGAGTTGGTTAGCCCATCCAGGAGCAGATCCGAATAGCTGATGATTACGGAGAGCAAGTTGTTGAAATCGTGGGCAACGCTGCCGGCCAAAGTGCCGATGGCTTCCATCTTCTGCGACTGGCGTAGCTGTTCCTCGGTTTGGCGCAGCGTCTGTTCGACACGCACGCGGTTGGCCGATTCTTGCTCGGCCATGGCAACCGCTCGTGCCCCGACCTGCTCGGCGTGTCGCTGCTCGGTCAAATCGAGCGCGAAGGCGATGAAGCGAGGTGCGTCGAGCATCGCCGCGCCGACCAATACGGGAACGCGCGACCCATCCTTGCGGAAGTATTCCTTTTCACGGGCTCGAATGGTGCCCGTACCTTTGAACTGCCCGAGCGCGATCCCATCCTGCGCCTTCCATTCCGGGGGCGTGAGATCCCAGAGCTTGATCTGGCCGAGGTCGAAGTAGGCGCGCGTGTAGCCCAGCATGCGCAAGAAGGCGTCGTTCAGCTCGTGAATTCTGCCGTTCAGGTCGGCGATGATGATGCCCAAAATCCCCGAGTAAGCCAGATGGCTGAAACGCGTTTCGCTCTCGAGCAGCGCGCGTTCCGTCTCACGCTCGTCGGTTTGATCGCGGAACACCAGCACCACGCCGCGCAGCGTTCCCTGTGCATCGCGGATGGGGGCCCCACTGTCGGCGATCGCCCGCGAACTGCCGTCCCGGGCCACGAGCACCGTATGGAGCGGCCGACCCACCATCGAGCCCTCGCTCAAGATGCGGTCGACGGGCGTGGCGATGGGTTCGCGGGTGTCCTCGTCCAAGACCTGGAACACGCTCGCCAAGGGCTTGCCCAAAGCTTCTTGAAGAGGCCAGCGCGTGAGCTCGGTCGCGACCGGATTCATGTTCGTGATCAGGCCACGTATATCCGTGGTAATCACGCCATCACCGATGCTCTTCAGAGTGATGGCGAGGTTATCCTCGTTCTCTTGCCGCTTGAGTTCAGCCTGGCGACGCTCGAGATCCGAAGCGTGGAGGGCCATGGCCGTCGATACTACCAACGTAGACAAGCACACGATGCACGAGGCCACGAACACGGCGGTGCCGAACGCAGTCCCGAACAGCGCCGCGTTCTGCCCCTTCACGCGTAACCAGCCGAGTGAGATCGGGATCAACACGATCGGCGCTCTTCCGCGCATTTCCGCAACAGGGCGAGGAGGCGCCTAGCGCAACTGGGGCAGCGCTGTCTCTACGAGGGGGGCAAGCGCGTCCGCGACCAGGTGGGAGCCCTCGGCGTTGTAGTGGATTGCGTCTTTGAAGACTTTGCGCCGTTTCCGCTCGATCGCGGCTCGGAACAACGCGGGCACGTCCAGAAATTGCACGCTAGACCCCGTGACGAGAGTGCTCAAGAAACCGTTCAGGGCCCGACCGCGGCCGCCGCACAGGTCCGTGGTGTCCGCGCGGCTGGCTCCGACCAGAACTACCGGGATGGAGCGTGCCTTGGCCATGTCGAGCATGGTGTGCACGTTGTGCTCCAGGCCCTTTTCCCAGCGCTCGAGCTTGGCGGCCTTGTCCAGACCTGCTGTCTCTTCGTCGCTGTCTGCCGACGACGGCCGCGGTGTTGGCACGCCCAGGGCGTCGGTCCACCACTTCTTCAGCACCACGACTGCGTTCGAGTACAGAAGCTTGCCCGCAACGCCCGAGTGCAAGTTGCGCACGTAGGCGCGGCGCTGATCCTCGCGCACTTCGTTGGTGTCGTGAGTGTGGACGATGAATAGGTCCGGTTCGTATTCGAGCGCTTCGCGAAAGCGGATCACCTGGCGCGTGGAGCCGAAACCGGGTACGGACAAATTGATCAGCCGCAGCTTACGGCCGGGGTGGGCGCGCTCGAGTAGTTCGAACGTGCGGCTCGGATAGTTGCCGTCGCTCTTGCTCGCTCGCGGGCCTTCCCAAGAGATCGACGCGCCGATCACTATGATGCGTAGCTCGCCGGCCGGCTTCTTGCGCGGGAATTCTTGCGGAATGATGTTCATGTCCTGCGTCGGCGCGCAGCTCATTTGCTCGTGCACGGGAAAGCAGGCGCGTGAACCTTCGAAGCCGTACTGAGGGGCAAGGGGGTAGTTGCCGGTGTAGGTTTCGAGTGAGACGAAAGGTGGCTTGAACAAAGCACGCGTGGCGAGTTCCAGGCCGGCGAGTAGCAGAATGGCGAACAGCGCCCCCAGCGGTAGGCGGCGCCAGCTAAAACTGGAAGTAGATGAAGGTCTGTCCACCTGGAGCTCCCGCAATCAAAATCGACAACATCACCGCCGCATACACCAAACCGCGCGCCCAAAACTGACGGCGTTCCAGGAAATGCGGCCACAGCTCTTCTGCCAATTCGAGCAGCATGAGCAGCGCCGTGCATGCGCACAGCCACTTGGCGGAGGTCGAGGCCTCGCCCCAAGCGCCGCCGCGCTCGGCGATGCTCAGTAGCACCTGTTTGACCTCGAGCAGGCTGTGCGCTCGAAATGGCAGCCAGCCGAGCACTACGAGGTGGAACATCAGCGCGCAGCGCAGCACGCTCCACAGTCCGCCCCCTACCGCGCCACTCGGCTGAACTCGACTCAAGGCGGGTTTCAGCAGGCGATGCACGACCAAGAGCAGCCCATGGTAGGCGCCCCACAACACGAACGTCCACGATGCGCCGTGCCACAAGCCACCGAGCAGCATGGTCAAGAAGAGATTGAGCAGAGTGCGACGCGCGCCGCGCTGGTTCCCGCCGAGCGGGATGTACAAATAGTCGCGCAGCCAGCTCGACAGACTGATGTGCCAGCGCTGCCAGAAATCACTGGGGTTTCGCGCCAAATACGGACGGCGGAAGTTGAGCGCGAAGTCGAAGCCGAGCAGCTTGGCCGTGCCCCGCGCGATGTCCGTATAACCCGAAAAGTCGCCGTAAATCTGAAACGCAAACGCGTACAAGGCCAAGATGGCTTCGGCTCGTGTCAGGCTCTCGGTCTTCGAGAACGCCTGATCGACCACAGTCGCCAAATTGTCGGCAATGAATACCTTCTTGTACAGGCCGAACAAGATCAGCGTTGCTCCCGAGTACAGCGCTTCGGGCGGCAGGCGGCGCGGCGCGTTGATTTGCGGCAAAATCCGGCGTGCCCGCTCGATGGGTCCTGCCACCAACTGCGGAAAGAGCGATACGAACGTGGCAAACGAAAGCAGGTTCCGTTCGGCGGGGATCAGCCCACGGTACACGTCGATCGTGTAGCTCATGGTCTGGAACGTGTAGAACGATATCCCCACCGGCAGCACGATGCCGAGGGCGACCGGATGCGCTCCAAACCCAAATTTTTCGAGCAGCGCCGCGCCGCTGTCGACGAAAAAGTTCAGGTATTTGAACAGGCCCAGGATGCCGAGCTGGACGGAGACGCTGAGCGTGATCAGCCACTTCCGACGTCGGGGGTCCGTGCTCGCTTCTAGCCTCAGCGCGACGAAATAGTCGACCAACATCGAGAACCAGAGCAGGCCCAAGAAGCGGTAGTCCCAGCAGGCGTAAAACCACTGGCTTGCCAGAACGAGGAGCACGTTTTGCGCACGCCAGCGCTTGCCCAGGAGCCAGTTGGCGAGGAACACGAGCGAGAAGAAAAGCGCAAAGCGCCCGGTATTGAAGAGCAAGTCAGTCCGCCGATCGCCGTTCTTTCCTCAACGGCCAGCGGACCTTACACCGCGGCCGCCGATCGCCCCAGCGCCTTCGCCGATTCGAATCGATCTGGCGGGCGAATGTTTCGGGAGACGGTGAAACGAAGAATCGGCGAGGAACCGGCGCAATCGCCTGCGAACGACCTTGCTCTCCCGCTCTGCCCGAGCAAAGACTGCGGAGCTCCTGGGCCGTTTTTTCAAGCACCGCGACGATTCGAAAATGACAGAGTTTCTACAATCCATGCCGACCGCCTATGCCGCTGCTTTCACGAGCAGCGAGGTGGCCGAGCACGCCAAAGTCGTGGCGCGCCGGGGAGCGCATCTGGTCCACGCCGAACTTTGCGCGAGCACCTCCGGCGAACAGGTCTGCGTCGTCGCGGAGGACCGTCCGGGGCTCCTGGCCTTGGTCACGGATGCGCTGCTCGTTCACGGTTTGAGCATTCGCAACGCCAAGGTGTATTGCCGAAAGCGCGCTGACGGACGGTCGGAAGCCGTCGACTTCTTCCAGCTGCAGCACGCCAAGGGGGAGGACGGCGTCGACGTAGGCGCAGCGGAGCTCGGCGCGTTCCTACAAACCCTGTCCGAGCTCGTCGCCGAAGACGTGCTTGCCTCGTCCCGGCCGAGCGCCGCGCCGCCGTCCTACGTGCCCGCGACGCGTGTCTACTTCGAGCTGGAGGCGCTGCGTCGCGACGAAGCAACCCTACTCGTCGAAGCGCCGGACACCGAGGGTCTGCTCAACGCGATCACCAACGCTCTCGCCGCCCAAAACGTCCATATCCGCGCCTCCGAGATCCGCACGGAAGGCGGCATCGCCCACGATCGCTTCGACCTCGTCAGCAACGACGCGCAAACGCTCACCGCCGTGCGCTTGTGCGATATTCAACAGGCCGTACTGGCTGCGCTGCCCAAACCCGGGCGCCGCTGAGCGTGACTCATGCTGCGCTTCATTGCTGGTTTCGAACGGCGGATCGACAACGACACGCGTGATTTGATATTTCGCGGCCTGTTTTCGTCGATTTTTCTCGGTTTGGGCAGCGAACACCTGCTCGACGATCGCCTGATTCAGCACTTCATGCCGGCTTGGGTCGGCTATCCCATGCTCGCGTCGCGCGTCAGTGGCTTGGTGCTTTTGATCGGCGGCGTATCCATCCTCACTGGTTATCGTATCCAACTCGGGGCTCGGCTGCTCGGGGCATTTCTGTTCGTCGTCACCTTGGCGGTGCACTTGCCCGGTGTGTTCCAGGTGCCGCCCGGGATCCCTGCTGATGCGGCTTGGCTGTGGGCGGTGTTCCAGCGCTCGAACTTGGTCAAGAACCTGTGTCTGTTCGGCGTCTGCGTGCACCTCACCACGCACGCCCCGGGTCGCTTCAGTATCGACGCTTGGCGCGCGCGCCGGATCTCTGGCGAACGCGCAGCACGCTAGCGTCCCTCCGAAACCTCTTCGATCGTATCCGGGATCAGCCCGTGTGCTTCTTGGTGCACGGCGAGCGCGGCTTCGGCATTCGGCGCTTCGGACAAGCACATCACCGTTCCGCTCGCTGGATCCAGCCAGTAATTGAGGTATTTGACGTCGTGCTTGGGACCCACGGCTAGGTCCTGCTTGTGCGCGGCGGCCACGTCCGCAGCGGTGACTTTGCCGGCACCCAAGTGATGCACGTCCATGAACAGCTTCTTTCCCGGGGTCGGTTTCCAGTCGGGGCTATCCGCCAGGACCTCGCGAATCTCGTTCGGCAGCAAGCCGTGGGCCTCGCGATGCACTGCGACTGCGGCTTCGGCCGAGGGCGCCTCGGCCAAGCAATAGATCTTGCCCTGCTTTTCGTCGACCCAATAAGCCTTGTACTCGACTCCGTAGTTGCTCTCGGCAGCCAAGTCTTTTTGGTGCGCCCCGGCGACGTCTTTGGCGGCCACTTTGCCGCGTCCGAGTTCGTGGACGTCCATGAACAGCTTCTTGTTCGTAACCGTGACAGGCTCGTGGGCCACCGCTGCCGCGTTCGGCGCGGCCGTGTCGGCCTGAGTTCTGGCACTTGGCGCGGCTTGCTTCTCGCAGCCCATGGCAATCAACCCCAAGAACCCCGCAATCATGAATGCATCTCGCATGCTGAGCGATACGGAGCGACTCGTGTGGCGTTTCGGCCGAGTCCAACGATTGACCTCGCTCGGAGAGGAGTCGCGTTCATTGCGGAAGCCTGGCCAGGCCGGCGCGAGTGCCGACCCACAGTGCCCCCGCGAAGCCTTTCACGGCGGTGACATCGCTGCTCGGCAGCGGTCCGAGCCGCGTCGAATGGGTCTCGCGCGCTTGCCCCGGCTCGAACGTGAGCAAGCCGTCGCCCATGCTGGCCGCGTACAGCCCCCCGCCGAATCGTTCGAGGCCGTGGGGATTGATCCATAGCGCTTCTGTGCCGGCGATTGGCGTGGCACCGCTCGCGTCCAAGCGCGTGACACCCCCTTGGTAAGTGCCGACGTATGTACCGCTCTCGTCAGCCGAGAGCGCGGTCACCCAACGATGAGGCAAGGCGCCGTTCTCGACACTGAAAATTTCGATTCCTGCGCGGTCGATGCGCGCGACGCCAGCGGCCGTGCCAGCCCACAGCGTGCCGCCTGCGCCTTCGCTCACCGCGTAGACAATCCGGCTCGGCAGTCCTTGACGTTCGCCGAGCTTGCGCCATTGCCCGTCCCGAAGTCCGAGCAGGCCATCCCCAGTCGCGAGCCACAGGGTGCCGTCCGTTGCGCGTGTGAGCCCGTTGACGTGCGTTGCCGCTAACCCCAGTGGGATCTGGCGAACTTCGCCGTCTTTTAGTTGAAATAGGCCGGTCGCGCTGGCCATCCAGAGCGCCTCTGGCTCCGCCAAAAGTGCGTTGATGAATCGTGGCGCGCCGTCGATCGGCGTAACGGTGCCGGTCGCGTCCAGGCTGAATGCTCCGCCGTCGAAGCTGCCAACGATCAGCTTCCCCTGAAACGTGACGAGAGCGGAGATGTGGCCGGAGGGGAGCTCGCCGGCCGAGACGCGGCTCGGAGCGGCAGGTCGCGTGGAAGGTGCAAGCGCGCGCAGCTCCGCCGCCGTCAGGTCGGGTGCGCGCTCGAAGGCGCCATCGCGATACAGGCTGCGCGTACCGTCGCGGAATCCGACCAAGAGGTCGTCGCCGCGCGCGGCGATGGCGATCGGCTGTGCGCCGGGCAAGCCATTGCACGGTGTGAGCTGGCGACCGTCGATGCGTAAGAACCCCTCGAATAGCTCGACGTGCTGATCGCCCACTCGCAGCTCGGCTTGGCGTTCACTCTTGCCAAACCAGCAGCGCGCGCCGGCCAGCACTCGTTCGCGGGGCAGAGCGCGAGTGCTGGCCGCGCTGCTCCCCGCCGCGCCGGCGGGTCGTTTCGGAGCTGCTGACTTTGCGCGAGAAACGCTGGCTTTGCCGCCTGATTCGGCGATCGCAATCTGGGCAACGCTGCGCGAGCTGTTCTGTGCGTAGTCGGTAGCAACCAGCGTCACGCGATGCTGTCCGTCCTCGAGAGCCGAAAGGCTCGCAGTCCACTTGCCTTCGGTCGTGGGCGTCAGCAAGTGTGCCTTGCCCCCGAGCTCTACACTCACGCTCTTCACGTCCACGAGGTCCATCCGAATGGCATCGCCGTTGCGGTCGAATACGTCTGCTTCCGGGACGGCAGTCAGCTCGAGGCGACCTTCACGCTGCGCGATCTCGAGCTGATAGTGCGGCGCTTTGCTGTCCACTCGCAGGAACAAGCCCCCTCGGCGCTCGATCTTGCCTTGGTTCGTCGTAAATATTCCCACCTTGTACAAACCGTCGGCCACGCTGCGCGGAACCAAGAAGCGGCCCAGCCAAAGGCCTTCGGCTTCGTGCCAGGTGCACTTCACTTGTTCGCCCCAGGGCAAGACCGCAGTTACCGCGCTCGCGCCGCGCGGCGCGCGAATGCGCAGCTCCGGATCACCGGGTGCGATCCGATCGGGCGAGAGCGCATCTGTGGCGAGCAAGCTGGTGAACGCAGATACCAGCCCAAACTGCTTGGCGAGCTCGATGGCTTCCGTCTGATCCTTGGGGTCATGTGCGGTCTCGAAGCGGGTCTCGAGTGCGGCCAGCTTGGTTCGCGCCCATTCGCGCGGCACGCTCAGCCGGTCGCTTTCGCGCGCGCTCGGCTGCGCGGTCGCCTCGAAGTGCACGGGTTGACCGTGCAAGGTCGCCGTCACGCTGGCCTTGAGCGTCGCTGCGTTCGCTCGCCCGAGGATGTGGATGCGTTCGCCGAGGGCGAGCCGCTCCGGCATCTTGCCGTAGCGATTGTCCTCGCTGATGCCCTCGATCGTCATCTGAACGTTCTCCAGCACCGGCGCCGCAACGAGCTGCGCCAACGAGCGCGCCAGCTCGCGTCCCGCGTCGCCGCCTGGCAAGAAGCGCAGGGTCGCGTGTGGGAACAGCTGCTCGAGTTGCGGTTGCCGCGAGGGATAGTTGACCAGCGCAACGAAGACCCGCGTGCTTTCGAAATCACTGGGCTTCGAGGCCGGCGTGAGCAGATCGGGCTTGTCGCCCACCGTCGACTGCCCGTCGGTTACTAGCACCAGCACGGGGTTTTTCGACTCCTGGGTGAGTTCGCGCGCGCGATCGATGGCCGCTTCGACGTTCGAAAATCCCGCGGCGCGCTTTGGGCGGAGTTCGCTCAGCGCCCGAGCTTTGGCCTCCGCGGAAGCTGCGCTGAGCGCGCCCCAGCTGGCGAGCTGGTCGTCGAATTCGACCATCGCCAAGCGATCGCGTGAGGTGAGGTGTTCGAGCGAGCGTTCGACCAAGAGCTTGGCTTGCTCGAGCGCCTCACCGGCCATCGACAGCGACGTGTCGATGACGAACACGAAGTCTCGCGACGGCTCTTGGTTGGCGAGCTTGTCAGCGTTGAACGAGAAATCGACCTGTGCGAAACCGGGCTCGGCGTCTTTGCCCGGCGTGGCGCGCAGTGAGAGCTCGAGCGGCTCGGCGCGTTCGGTCCAGCGCACGACCAGATCTTGCCCAAGTGAGCTCGCGGTGCGGTTGAGCAGCACGCGCTCGGTCTTCCCGTCGAGTTTTACGAGTCGTGCGTCCGGGTGGTTCAGGGAAGCGACCGCGGAGAGTTCAGCGTCCCCTTCGATGTCGACTTCGAAATCGAGGGTCGGTTCACCTCGGCGCTCGGAGTGCGCGGCGGGAAAGCTGAAACTGCGTTGCGCACCGAATGACTCCACGCTCTGCACATAGCTCAGCTCCACGCGCCGCGACTCGCCGGGGGCGAGCCGCGACATGGCTACGCGGAACCGAGAATTCCCGCTGCTTTCGCTGAGCGTGGCGCTCTCCCCGCGGGCTTTGGCCTGTTCGAAGCTGGCCTTGGCTTGGGTCTTTTCTTGGGCGCTGGCGCGCACGCGCTTGCCGTTGCTGAAGTAGGCCAGCTCGCTCACCGTGGCGTCGCTCGGGAGCGGGAAGTCGTACGTGAAGTCGATGGCTGCGAGTCCGTCGTTGCTGATCACGTCGCTCACGCGGATCACCGCGCTGCCCGCGCGCACCACCACCTTTACGTTCGAATACACGAGGCGCGTGGTCGTCTCGTTGCCGGCGACGGGCGCTTCGCTGGCTTCGAGGTTGGGCGGCTCGACGCTGGCGAATGCCGCGCTTTCACGGTTCACGCGCTCCGCCCCGAGCGCGACCGGGTCCTTCACGCGCAACTTTCCCCCGCGCGAGTCGCCCGCGCTGCACGCAGTCAGACTGGCCAGGATCAGCGCTAGTGCGCTCAGCTTGCGAGACATGGGCTTGGAAATACTCGGATTGTTCATGGTGCTCACTTCTTCCCCTCGGCCTCGACCACGAAAAATCGGACGCCGGGGGAGGCACCCGGCTTCACCTTGGCAACGCGGCGCGCGCCTTGGCGCTCGACGCTCAAGAGCTCGAGGCCGGCATCGCTGCCGCCGATCACCAGCACTTGTTGCTTGGAAAAATCGATCGCCGGCACCGCCGGCTGTTCCGCGGCGGGTAGGGCACTGACATGCGCTTTCCATAGCGCGCTCCAGACCGCGCCGGTTCGCGCCCAACGCACGTGCGCGCCGAGCAGCCCCGAACGATCACCGAGCGGCTCGACGCCGGAGAGCGGAGCTGTCGCCAATGCAGTCCCGCTGCCGCCCGCGTAGTTCACTCCAATCGAGGAAGAGTAAGCGCGCGTGGTGTCCGTGAGCGTGCCCGAGAGGCCCGGGCTTTGGCCCGCGAGGCCCGCACGCGCCAGGCTGCGCGCCGACTCATCGAGGCGAAAAAAACGGCCTTCGGTGTGACGCGCCAAGCCGTCGAAGGTCGCCTCCAAGCTGGCGTCGGCCCCGCAGGCGATGCTGTGGAGCACGATCCCGCGATTGCGGGCCTCACGCGCGAGCCACGACTCGTCTGGGCTGTCGGCATAGTGCTGCGCGGGCGCGTCGCCCACCAAGTAGATCAAACGCACCACGTTCTCGTCGCCTTTGCTCTGCTTTGGGGTCCAAGCGAGCTCGACCAGCGCCGCTTTCAGCGCTTCGAGCACGGCCTCCGGAGTATCGCCGCCGCCTGCGGCAACGGTCGCGTCGAGGTACGCCTTCATCTCCTCCAGCTTGGGGGTGAACGGTTTGACGCGCGTGACGAACTCGTCACCCTTGTCTCGAAAGGCCACCAACGCGAAGTGCACGTCCGGCTTCGGTTCGCCCTCGGCCAAGCCCTGGGCAATCTGTCCAATCCGTGCGCGCGCTTGTTCGATATACGCTCCCATCGAGCCCGTGGCATCCATCACGAATGCCACTTCGATCCGTGGAGCTGGCGCGGCGCGCACCGTCGCCGTGTAAAACCAGGCCATCAGCATCACAGCCACAATCGAAGCAATTCGCTGCATGGGCGGCGTCCTCTGCAGCCGCCGTGCCCAACACGCGAATGCAGAAAATGCGCGGCAAATCTGCGGGCGCACGCTGCCACCGGCTGTTCCCGGCTGGACACGCGCTGTGTGCGCCGAGCCGCTGCCGTAGTTGCTGGCGGATCTCGTTGAGAGAAGTACTAGGAGTCCAGCGCTGGACTCATACACAGGGTGGTGGCGATTTACGTGCGTCGCAGATCGACGCTCTCAGTCGCGAAATGACTCTTGCGAAACCACTCCGAACTAGGAAGACTCGGGCCCGCTCAGGGAGTACATGGGACCGAGCTCCGTCTCGGCGTAGGGGTGGTCCTGCGCCCGACGACTCGACAGAAGGAGGAGTTCTCGAATGAAAAATGTAGCAATGGCTGGGGCGTTGTTGGTTGGTTTGCTGGTCGCAGGCGCGAGCTCCGCGGTGGTCAATCCACCCGTCAGTATCGCGTATCCAATCTCGGGCAGCTCGAACAACAACTACTTCAAGGTGAGCTTCACGGTCACCTGTCCGGGTGGCATGAACAAGGTCGAATGGGCATTCGACACTACGAACACAGTGGGCCGTGCCACGTTTTACGATAACTTCAATACTCAATTCCTACACAAATTGCCGACTGGCTGGCACACGATCGACGTCGTCTCCAGTTGCGGCCAGGAGCACATGAAGTTCTTCGTCAATTAGTCGCCGTAGGTAGAGCGCGCGAGCGCGCGAGACCAGGCCAGGGCATGCTAGTCCTAGTCTGGTCCTCGCGCCGAGCGCTCGACATCATCGTCCACGTGAGGCGTTATCCGCGGTTCGTCACAGGTTTGACCGCGGGGCTCGGCGCCGCGCTCGTGCTCGGTGGTGTTCGGTGTGGCGCGCGCAAAGAGCGCTGATAGAGTCCCCAACGTGTCATGCCCCGCGCTCTCTGGCCTGCTCTTTGTCTGCTCGCCCTCTCCTTCGGCTGCCGCCCCGCTCGCCAAGCAGTTCCCGGTGAGCCGATGACTCGAGTGGCCGCACCGTCTGCTCCCTCGGCGTCCGCAGTGGCCATGGTCTCGCCTGGCCTGCACTATCCAGACGCCCCGCGCAGTGAACAGCAGGACGAGTATCATGGCGTGGTCGTAACGGATCCGTACCGTTGGTTGGAGGCGATGGACTCGCCCGAGACTCGGCGCTGGATCGACGCTGAGAATGCGCTGACCGCCGAGCAATTCTCGAAGATCGGCGCACGCGCGACGCTCGAACGTCGGTTGCGCGAGCTCTGGAACTACGAACGCTGGGGCACGCCCTCGTTGGAAGGCACGCGCTTGGTCGTTGCCCACAACGATGGCTTACAGAACCAAGCGGTGTTGTACACGCTGAACCAAGCCGGCGAGCGCAAGCCGCTGCTCGACCCCAATGGGCTATCCAAAGACGGCACGGTGGCGCTCGGTTCGCTCGCCTTCAGCAACGACGGCAAGCGCATGGCCTACGGCCTGGCTGAAGCAGGCTCGGACTGGCAAGTCTGGCGCGTGCGTGACGTCGCGACCGCGACCGACACCGCGGATGTGTTGCGCTGGGTCAAGTTCAGCGGCGCCAGCTGGAGCCACGACGACCGAGGGTTCTACTATTCCCGCTTCGATGAGCCGAAGTCCGGCGCGGAGCTCACCGGGCAAAATTACGATCAAAAGGTGTTCTACCACCGGCTCGGCGAAGCGCAGTCCGCCGACACGCTGATCTACGCTCGGCCCGATCACAAGGAGTGGGGCTTCGGCGCGAACG
>Ga0247772_1000042_pt1 | contig 74186 bp, 53 predicted proteins | sample UWRJL151409C6_FD_179945 | JGI IMG/M metagenome (GOLD analysis project Ga0247772, IMG submission 179945) | Plant litter microbial communities from Arlington Agricultural Research Station in Wisconsin, United States - UWRJ-L151-409C-6 | ecosystem: Environmental > Terrestrial > Plant litter >...
GGCCCGAAGCACCCGCCGCGCCGCCATGGCCCGAAGCACCTGCTGCGCCGCCATTTCCAGCCGCGCCGGCCGCGCCACCTCTACCCGATGCGCCCGCTTCGCCGCCCTTTCCACCTGTGCCAGGACTCCCGCCCGCGCCGCCGGTGGCAGGGAACGAGCCGCCGGAACCTGCACTCGCGAGTGCCCCCGCGCCGCCCGCAAAGCCCGATGAAGTACCGCCACCGCCAGGCTCGCCCGTTGTGCCGCCAAACGCGCCCGTCGCGCCGCCCGAACTCGTACTGCCCGCAGTGATGATTGGGCCTGCACCGGCGAAGCTTGGGCCGCCGCTCGCCGCGGACGGCGCGCCGCCCGCGCCCGAGCCGGTTCCCGCGGCACCCGGTGCGCCTGTGGGGCAAATGCCACCGGGAGGGACCGGGATCGGATTGAGCGGGTTACAGTCGCCCGCGCCAGCGCCGCCGCAGCCGGTCGCGATGACAACCAAGCCCAACCAGCTCCAGTGGGTCAGCCTCCCGTTCATGGCGCGAGGGTTAGCAAATTTCCGGCCAACCTGCGTCCTGCTTCAATCATTTGCCGCGCGCGCTGCGCGCCTGCTCGAGCAACGACAGAGCAGCGCCGAGATCCGCCGGCGACGCTTCGAGGCCCGTTGCAACGCGTTCGAGCTCGTTCGAAAGCTCCCTGAGCACCACGCTGATCTCGTCCGCGTTGGCGGCAAAGATATCGCGCCACATGATCTCTGCACCACCCGCGCTGCGTGTGGTCCCGCGATACGCAGGGCCCGCCGCGGGGAGTGCTCCGGCCCGACTGGCCATCACGCTCAGCGCGCTGGCTACCAGCTGCGGCGCGTGGCTCGTATAGGCGACCGCGCGATCGTGAGCTTCGACGCTCAAATGCACGCTCTTTGCGCCCACCAACGCCAACAGCCGTTCGACCCGCGCGAGCGCCTCGGGTTCGCTGTTTTCGGGGCATAACAGCCAGGTTTGCTGCTGAAATAAGTCTGCGCGCGCGCGCGCTGCGCCGCCTTCGGGTCCGCCCGCCATGGGATGCCCAGGCACGAAGTATCGCTCGCGCGGAAGGCCGGATACGGCCGCGCAAATCGAGCGCTTGGTCGAACCGCAATCGGTGATGACCTCGGCCGCCTCCAGCAATGCCGGGAGTTCAGCGCGTATCACCGCGACGGGCGCGGCCAGCACGCACAGCTCTGCGTCGGCTACGGCGCTCTGCACGCGCGCGCGGTTCGTGCTGTCGATCTGCTCGTCGGTCAGCGCGCGCACTTGCTGACTGCTGACGGCCTTCGGCAGATCGATGGCAATCAGGTGAATGTTCGGCTCGGCCTTGCGTACTGCAGCGGCAATCGACGCCCCGATCAGTCCGAAGCCGAAGATTGCGAGGCGCTTCATTTGCGCACGACGGCGCCAATCTCACGCAGACGTTCGGCGAGCTCCACGGCCTCGCTCCAGCGCAGAGTCGCCGGCACGCGCGGGACTTCACCCTCACGGCCGACCCAGGTGCGTAAGATCACGCCGTCCGCACCGCCGGCAATCGCCGCGCACGCCACAGCCTGCGAATATTTGGCGCGCTGCGCGATGCTGGCGACGTCGACCACGAGCGGCAAATGGGTGCGGATCTTGGCGCGCGCGATGGCCGCGATCTCCAAGGTGCGTGCGCCGTTCGGATACTCACCGCCGGCCTCCAGCAACACGACTTTCTCCGAGCCACGCTCGAGCTCTCGCTCGGCCGCGCCAATCCAAGCGTTGGCGCCCCAGCTGGGCTGGCGTTCCACGAAACGCACGGGAAAAGCCTGCTGTAGCGGCTGGGGGTGCATCGACAAGCAGACCAGCGAGCCCACATTCTCGAAAGCCAAATGCGAGCGTGTGACGGCCGCATCGAAGGGCCGACCCGCTGCAACTCGATACGGAAGCTCAGCCGACTCCGGCGCTTCGTCGTCGCCCGGGCCGCGCTTGCGGGTGGAGCCCCGCAGACCGACCGGCTCGATGGCGATCCAAGGACGCTCACCGCCGATGCTGCCCCACGCACCTTCCACCACCGTGGAACGCTGCTTGAAGCGGCGCGACGCCAGTCGGAACGGTTCGCTCACACGCGTCACTTGCGCGACGCCTTCGAATTCGCTCACGACAGAAACGTCATTCGCGCTGACGTCTCCGACCACACCGAGGATCGAACGCGATTGTCCGCTCGAACGGTGCACATCGAAGCCGGCCGCAACCAGGAAAGAAATCACGCTCTCGATCGCCGCATCCGACGCATCGGGCTCCATCACCACGATCATGTTGGACTCGCGAGCGTACCAAAGAGCACGATTTCTTACCAGTAAGCGATCGGCGATCCGCACAGTGGCTCGCCCGGTGAAGGAACGCTATGGTTTGAGGCTGAGTCGGGCTCGCCTTTTTCGGGCGGACCCATTGGCCCGCCCATGACCACCCCCAACGACACGATGATTGGAACCCTGGCCGCGGGGCGCTACCGCGTGCTGAAGCTGCTGGGGGAGGGCGGAATGGGTCAGGTCTACCTGGCCGAACACGTCGCCATCGAGAAGCGCGTGGCGCTCAAGATTCTGCGCGCCGAGTTCGCGGGCAAGGGCGAGATCGTGACTCGCTTTCAGCAAGAGGCGATCAGCGCGTCGCGTATCAAGCACCCCAATGTGCTGGATGTGTTCGACTTCGGCCAGCTCGAAAACGGCTGCTTCTTCCTGGCCATGGAGTACCTGGAGGGGAACGACCTGGCGGATGAACTCTCCCGCCGACGCGTACTCGGCGTCGCCGGCGGAATCCGCATCTCGATGCAGATCTGCCGGGCGCTGGCCGCGGCGCATGCCAATGGCGTCGTGCACCGCGATATGAAGCCGGAAAACGTCTTCTTGCAACGCACCGCGGACGGCGAAGAGATCGTAAAAATCGTCGACTTCGGCATCGCACAGCTGCGTTCCAAAGACGCCGAGGTGGTTCAGACCAAGCGCCGTTTGACGCGCACGGGGATGATTTTCGGCACGCCGGAGTACATGGCGCCCGAGCAGGCGGGCGGCAAACACGCCGATCCACGCTCCGACATCTACTCGGTGGGCATCATCATGTACGAGATGTTCACGGGCGCGGTCCCCTTCACCGGGGACACGTTCTTGGGCGTCTTGGCCAAGCACCTGAGCGATCCGACCCCCCTACCCAACGCCATTTACCCGGAAATCGCCATTTCCAGCTCACTCCAAGCCGTGATCATGCGCGCGCTGGAGAAGGACCCGTCCGTCCGCTACCAAACGATGCTCGAGTTCGCCCAGGCCATCAGCGCCAGTACGGACGCCGCAGCCCTGGGCTATCGGCCCGCCGTAACCACGGGCAACGAGCACCCCACGACCTTCGGCCCCCACACGAGCGGCACGCCGACTCACGCGCAGTTCGCGCCGTCACCGTCGGCGGTCGCACCAGTCCACGGTCCAGGTCGCGCCAAAGACACGGACGCGGCGCGCGCTGAAACCCTGATCGGCGCCGAGGCCAGCGCGCGTTCCCAGGCGCCGCGGGCCAAAGGCGGGCTCGTCGCAGCGTCGGTCGCGATCGTCGCCCTGGGCGGCGTGGGTGCCTGGTTTCTAACTCACCGCGGCGGCGGGAACACCACTCCCACGCGGGAGACCAGCTCCGCCCTGGCCGCCGTACCGCCTGCGCCGCCTGCGTCGGCGATCAAGCCCGCGCCGGCGCCGTCGGTCGAAGCCGCGGTCGCACCCTCGAGCGGCATTCACCTGTCGGTGACCACCGAGCCCAGCGGCGCGCTTTTACTGAAAAACGGCTTTCAAGTGTGCGACCAAACGCCCTGTGAGGTGCTGGCCGCGTCCGCCGAAATCGTCGAGTTTCAAGCCCTCAAAGGCGCCCTGAAGGGGACCGCCAAAGTGCTCGCTCAACAGGACCAAAAGGTCACGATCAAGCTGTCGGGCGCCGCGCCTGCAGCCGCCCCCAAGCCCGCCGCGCAGCGCCTGTGCGAGGTCGAGGTCGACGGGCTGAAGATTTTGCGCGCCTGCAAGTAAGCCTCGAGACGAGCGGCTGGGTTATCCCCGGAAACCAGCCCTGTGTTAGCTTCCCCGCCGATGCGGATCCTGCGGCGAACCCTGATTTCCGGATTGTGCGCGACAGCTCTGGCCACGGCCATCGGCTGCAAGAAAAACCCGGCGGACAGCAGCGCCGGCAATGCGGACGCGGCCGAAGTCGTGATCGGCCACTACGCCTCGATGACCGGCAGCACCGCCCACTTCGGGCAAGACACCGATCGTGGCGTACGCCTGGCGCTCGAGGAGCTGAACGCGCAAGGCGGCGTGCTGGGCAAAAAGTTGAAACTCGTGACTCTGGATGACCGCGGTGATTCCGCGGAAGCCGCCAACGCGGTCAATCGCTTGATCGACGTGGAAAAGGTGAGCGCGGTCATCGGCGAGGTCGCGTCGAGCTTGTCGCTGGCCGGCGGGCGCGTGGCCCAGCGCCGCAAAATCCCGATGATCTCACCGACCTCGACCAACCCCAAAGTGACCGAGGTGGGGGACTACATTTTCCGCGTCTGCTTCATCGATCCGTTCCAGGGCAAGGTGATGGCGCTATTCGCGCGCAACAACCTCAAGCTCGACCGAGTCGCGATCTTGAAGGACGTGAAAAACGACTACTCGATCGGCTTGGCCGATGCGTTTCAAAAGTCGTTCACCGCGCTCGGGGGAACGATCGTAGTCGAGCAATCGTACGCGCAAGGCGATACCGATTTCAGCGCGCAGGTGACGGCGATTCGCGGCACCCAAGCGCAAGCGGTGTTCGTTCCGGGCTATTACTCCGAGGTCGGCACGATCGCCCGCACCGCCGATCGCTTGGGCCTCAAGGTTCCGCTCTTGGGCGGGGACGGCTGGGATTCGCCGGATCTGTTCAAGATCGGCGGCGATGCCATCAACGGCTCGTATTTCTCGGACCACTTCGCTCCCGACGTCTCGACCGACAAATCCAAGGCTTTCGTGGCCAATTTCACGAAAAAGTACGGGCAAGCGCCGACCGGTCTGGGCGCGCTCGGCTACGAGGCCGCGCTGGTTTTGGTCGATGCCATCAAGCGCGCCGGTAAGACCGACCCGAGCGCGATTCGCGACGCCATCGCGGCGACCAAAGACTTCGAAGGCGTGACCGGCAAGATCACCATCGACGCTCAGCGCAATCCACAGAAGAGCGCCGTCGTGCTCAAGGTCGAAGCCGGCAAAGCGAAGTTCGAAACGTCGATCGCGCCCTAGCGCCCCACTCCGCGTGACTCAGTTCCTTCAGCAGATCATCAACGGCCTCTCGCTCGGGTCGATCTACGCCCTGATCGCCCTGGGCTACACGATGGTCTACGGCATCTTGAAGCTGATCAACTTCGCCCACGGCGAGGTGTTCATGGTCGGAGCGTACACCGGCTTCTACGCCGCCGGGGCCCTGGGCGTCGCCAGCTTCGAGGCGCAAAATCAGGGTTTTCCGTGGTACTTGGCGCTGCTGGTGCTGATCATCGCCATGGCCGCCGCGGCGCTCTTGGGCGTGACCATCGAGTTCTTGGCGTATCGTCCGGTGCGCAGCGCCCCGCGCCTCACGCCGTTGATCACGGCCATTGGCGTCAGCTTGTTCTTGCAGAACGCGGGCATGTTGCTGTTTTCGCCGAATCCGCAGCGTTACCCGGCGATCTTGAGTGAGGTGCGCTTCGAGCTGTTCGGCGTGATCGTGACCAACATCAAGCTGACGATCTTCGCGGTCGCGTTGTGCTTGATGCTCGGCTTGCACTTGTTCGTGCAGAAGACTTGGACCGGGCGGGCGATGCGCGCGCTGTCGTTCAACATCGATGCCGCCAAGCTGATGGGCATCGACACCAATCAGGTGATCCGCTCGACGTTCGCGATTGGCTCGGGCCTGGCCGCCGCGGGCGGCATCTTGTTCGGCCTGGACCAAATCACGATCAATCCCTTGATGGGCGTGCTGACAGGTTTGAAAGCCTTCGTGGCCGCCGTTTTGGGCGGAATCGGCAGCATTCCCGGCGCGGTCGTCGGCGGGCTGTTGATTGGCTTGGCGGAGCAGCTGACCGCCGGTTATCTCTCGCCCGAGTACCGCGACGCGATCACGTTCGTGATCTTGATCCTGATCTTGCTGCTCAAGCCCGAGGGCTTGCTCGGCATCGTGCGCGTGGAGAAGGTGTGATGCGTGCGGCTGTTCGCCTCGCCATCGCCGCGGCTGCGCTGCTGGCGATCTATGGCTTGCAGTTGGGCGTCGAGGCCGGCTTCACCGAGTACGTGCAGCGCATCATTTTGCTCGCGGGCATCAACGTCATCCTCGCGGTCGGGTTGAACCTGATCAACGGCACGACGGGGCAGTTCTCGATCGGACATGCGGGGTTCATGGCCGTGGGTGCCTACGGCACGGCCTTCGTGGGCGTGCAGCTGGCGGGGCCCGTGCATGCGGCGCTCGGCTCCGGCGCCTTTTCGGACGCGCTCATCTTCAACTTGGCATTGCTCGCCGGCGCGCTATTTGCGGGCATTTTCGGGCTGATCGTGGGTATGCCCAGCCTACGCCTGCGTGGTGATTACCTGGCGGTAGTCACGCTCGGCTTCGGCGAGATCATTCGCATTCTGTTCAACAACGCGACCTTTCTCGGTTCCGCCACGGGTTACTCCGGCGATGATCCTTCGGGGCTGCCCGCGTACACGAATTTCTTTTGGGTGTTCGCTTGGGTCGCCGCGATCGTAATCTTGATTCACAACTTGACCTTCTCGCAGACCGGTCGCTCGCTGACCGCAATTCGGGAAGACGAGATCGCGGCCGAGGCCATGGCCACGCCCACCACGCGCTTGAAGGTGACCGCGTTCGCCATCAGCGCCGCCACGGCCGGCATCGCGGGCGGCCTGTTTGCGCACATGCAGGCCGGCGTGCGCCCGGAAGATTTTCGCTTCGAGCGCTCGATCGACATGGTCGTGATGATCATCGTCGGCGGTTTGGGCTCGATTTCCGGCGCGATTTTGGGCGGGATCTTCGTCGCGGTGTCGCTCGAGCTGATGCGCGATCTGCAGCAATACCGGCTCGTACTCTACGCGCTGCTACTGATCGTGATCATGATCGTGCGACCTCAAGGTTTGCTCGGCGCGCGCGAGCTGCATCATTTGCTGCGCCGGAAGAAGCCAGCCAAAGCCACCGCGCCATCGGAGAGCGCGTGAGTTTGCTCGAGCTCCGCACGGTCGATAAGATCTTCGGCGGCCTGCACGCCGTGCGCGGTGTTTCGTTTCAGGTCGAGAAAGGCGCGATCTTCGGCTTGATCGGTCCGAACGGCGCGGGCAAAACCACGCTCTTCAACGTGATCACGGGCGTTTATACGCCCGAGCACGGCCAGATCTTGTTCGATGGCCAGAACATCGCCGGCCTCAAACCGGCGCTGATCGCCGAACGCGGCGTGGCGCGCACGTTTCAAAATATCCGCATTTTCCGGACCATGACCGTGGCCGAGAACGTGATGGTCGCGGGCCACCACTTACACAAGGCCAGCATCGCTTCGGCCATGCTGCGCACGCGCGCCTACGATCGCGACGAGCAAGCGCTCGCCAAGCGCGCCCGCGAGCTGCTCGAAGTCTTGGGTCTGGCCGAGCTCGCCGACGAGGTCGCGGGCAGCTTGCCGTACGGCTCCCAGCGGCGCCTGGAGATCGCCCGTGGTCTGATGCTCTCGCCGCAGCTCTTGCTGCTGGATGAGCCGGCCGCCGGCATGAATAGCCAAGAAGCGCGGACCTTGAACGAACAGATCCGCTTCCTGCGCGATCAGCTCGGCCTGACCGTGATCCTGGTGGAGCACAACATGGCCGTGGTCATGAACGTGTGTGAGACCATCCACGTGGTCGACCACGGCGAGACGATCGCCCAGGGCACACCCGCCGAAATCAAGGTCCACCCCAAGGTGCTAGCGGCCTATCTGGGCGAAGAAGAGCCGGGAACCGAGGCTTCGCCATGAGCACGCCAGTCGCGCTCGAGCTCGACGCGGTGAGCGTGAAATACGGCGGGATTGCCGCCTGCAAAGACGTCTCCTTGAGCGTCGAGCGCGGCGAAATCGTGACTTTGATCGGTGCCAACGGGGCGGGCAAGAGCAGCGTGCTGAAATCGATCATGCAGCTCGTGCCCCACGCGGGCGGCACGGTGCGTGTGCTCGGGCACGACGTGAAGAATATGGCCACCCACCGCGTCGTGGAGCTGGGCGCCGCGTTGGTACCCGAGGGACGGGCCATCTTCGGTAATTTGAGCGTGCGCGAGAACCTGCTCTTGGGTGCTTTCCTGAATCGCAGCGCGGCGGCCATCGAAAAAAACCTGGCGCGCAGCATCCAATTGTTCCCACGCCTCGGCGAACGCATCGAGCAGAACGCGGGCACGCTGTCGGGCGGCGAGCAACAAATGCTGGCTATCGCCCGCGCGTTGATGGCCGACCCGCAATTGATTTTGCTCGACGAACCGAGCTTGGGGCTAGCTCCGAAGCTCGTATCGCAAATATTCGAATCTATTATCCAAATCGCCAAGTCCGGGATCACGATTTTGCTCGTCGAACAGAACACCCGCTTGGCTCTGCAAGTCGCGCAGCGCGCTTACGTGCTGGTCACGGGTGAGGTCGTACTATCCGGCGCGAGCGCCGATCTGCGAACGGATCCACGGATACGTGAAGCGTACCTCGGCGAAAATATCCAAGCCTGATCCGCGCACCGACCGCTCGCGTTTCACCTTTCATGGGAACGTACGCGACACGCGCTACGGATGGCTGCGCCTCACACCGGCCTATTCCGTGCACCTGGTGCGCGAGCTGCTCGAATCCCGCGCACTGCCCGAGCTCCCCGTGCTCGACCCATTTTGCGGCACGGGCACCACGCTACTCACCTGCGCGGAGCTCGGCATCGCTGGTGCCACGTTGGACGTGAACCCATTTCTGGTTTGGCTCGCGCGCGCAAAAACCGCCAAATATAGCGCTAAATCCCTGGTGCGCGCGGACCTGCTGATCGGCGAGATGGGTCGAGCGGCGCTCGCTCGCGGCAACGCCCCCTGGTTGCCGGCGCTGCATCAGATCGACAAATGGTGGGGTAAGCCGGCGCTGCACGCGCTCGGTCGAGCCTTCGTCGTGCTGCAACAGACAAACGCGGACAAGCCCGCGCAAGATCTCGCCAAGCTCGCGTTTTGCCGCAGCTTGATCAAGAGCGCAAACGTGAGCTTCGGCCACCAATCGATGTCGTTCGCACGAGACGATCGAAAGACCGCCAGCGCGCGACACGTGTCACTCGCACTGCGCGAAGCGTTCACGCCGATCGCCAAAGCCGCCGCGGTGGCACTGCCGACGAGCCCCCGAAGAGTGCACCAGGGTGACGCGCGCAGCGTGGCAAAACACGTCGGAAAGACGATATTTGGCAGCGTCATCACCTCACCGCCGTACGCCAATCGCATGAGCTACGTGCGCGAGTTGCGGCCTTACATGTACTGGCTCGGATATTTGGAAGAGCCAAGCGACGCGGGCGAACTCGATTGGCAAGCCATCGGTGGCACGTGGGGTTCGGCCACGAGTCGCGTCGCGGTCTGGCAGAGCAAACGCAAGAGCCCACTCGAAGATCTCGATCAGATCACGCGCAGGATTGCCGAGCACAGCGACGTCTTGGCGCGCTACGTCGCCAAGTACTTCGTAGACATGCTCGAGCACGTGAAGAGCCTGTCAGGGGTGATCGCCCGTGGCGGCCAGGTGCACTACGTGGTCGGCAATTCGAAATTCTTCGACGTGCTCTTGCCGGTCGAGCGCATCTTCGCTGAAATCTTCGAATTGTGCGGCTTTCGTGGGGCGAAGATCACCACCCTGCGCAAGCGCACCAGCAAGCCCGAATTGTTCGAATACCTGGTCAGCGCAACCAAACGCTGACAGTCGCGCGGAAGCTCGGAGCGCGCTATCGTTGCAGGGTGAACCGCGCCAGTGCCAGGACCGCGCTCTTCTTGATTCCGCTGACTTTGCTCGCGAGTTGCACGCCCAGTGCGCCCCCGCGCTGGGCGGAGGGTGGTGCGGCCTTGCAGATTGCTCCCGCACGTTGGCAGCGCGGCGACTCGGACAGCGTCGAGATCCAAGCCGATGGCCGCGTGCTGGAGGGCGGCATTTTTCGCTTCAGCATCGACCGCGTGGGTCGCGTGACCGACGAAGCCTACGACGCTTTTGCCGTGCTTTTGCCGGACGGTCACGTCGTGGGCACGGATGATCGTGCGCTCGGCTACGTGGGCGTGAGCAATGCAACGCCACCCTTCTCTGGCCAAGCCTGGCTCAGCCTGCAACCGGACGGCCGCGTGGTGTTCTACGGCCCGGAGGGCGATCGCTCCGCGTTCGGGCAATGGACGGGCTGCAACGGCGCGAACCGCCGCACGTGCACGCTCGTCACTCAGATTTTCACCCTCCAAAATTTCCGCGCCGCGCCGATGTACGGTCCGACCTTCGGCGTAGGCGTCGGGGTCGGCGTCTGGCACTGACCACGCGCGTTTTGTGCGTTCCGCGGCAATTTAGGCTATTAACCAGGCCCCCACCTTTTCTGGGAGCCCGAGGATAGTCACATGTTGGATGCCCGCTACGTCGCAGATCATTTCGATGAGGTTCGCGCTCAGCTCGCCCGCCGCGGCGCGGAGTACGCAGAGGCCATCGACGGCGTGGTCAGTCTGGTCACGTCGCGCCGCGAGCTCACGCGTAAGACGGAGCTGCTCCAAGCCGAGCGCAACAGCGCCAGCGATGCGATGGCGAAGCTCGCCAAGAGCGGTGACAAACAGGGCATGGCCGCGCGCCGTGACGAGCTGAAAGCGCTCTCCGAAACCGTCAAAGCCCTCGAGCTCGATCTGGCCGCTGCCGAAGCGCAGATCGAAGAGATCCTACTCAGCATCCCCAACGTGCCGCACGAAACCGTCCCGGACGGACAGACCGAAGACAAAAACGTGGTCGTGCGCACCTGGGGCGAGAAGCCGAGCTTCGCCTTCGAACCCAAGCCGCACTACGAATTGGGCGAAAAACTCGGCATTTTGGACTTCGAACGCGCCGCCAAGCTGTCCGGCGCGCGCTTCTCGGTGCTCTGGGGCTTGGGCGCGCGCCTGGAACGCGCGCTCGCCACCTTCATGCTCGATCTGCACACGGGCGAGCACGGCTACACCGAGGTCTATCCGCCGTACTTGGTCAAAGCCGAAGCCCTCCGCGGCACGAGCCAGCTACCCAAGTTCGAAGACGATCTGTTCAAGACCAAACGCAGCGATCCCAACGATCCGAGCGCGCTGTACCTAATCCCCACGGCTGAAGTACCCGTGACCAACCTGCACGCGGACGAGATCTTGGAAGCCTCCCAGCTGCCGCTCGGCTACACGGCGTACACCCCGTGCTTTCGCAGCGAAGCCGGCTCCTACGGTCGCGACGTGCGCGGCCTGATCCGCCAACACCAATTCGACAAAGTCGAAATCGTCCGTTTTTCGACGCCGGAACAATCGCTCGCAGAGCTCGAGAAACTCACGCTGCACGCGGAAGAAGTGCTCAAGCGGCTGAATTTGCACTACCGCGTCGTCGAGCACTGCGCGGGAGATCTCGGTTTCGCCGCCACCAAAGGCTACGATCTCGAAGTCTGGCTGCCCTCGCAAAATACCTACCGCGAAATCTCCAGCTGCTCCGTCTTCGGTGATTTCCAAGCCCGCCGCGCCAAAATCCGCTACCGCCCGGAAGCCAAAGGCAAGCCGCGCCTCGTACACACCTTGAACGGCTCGGGCCTCGCGATCGGCCGCACCTGGGTCGCCATCCTCGAACAGTTCCAACAAGCCGACGGCAGCGTGCTGCTCCCCGAAGCCCTCCACCCCTTCATGCGCACCGACCGCCTGAGCCTCCCCAAAACCTGACTCACTCACGCCGAGGGCTGATGGTTTGTTGATGGTCACGCACCATGACCCAAACGGCCCAGCCTTCGGCGGCGCGGACGATCCCCAGAGAGAGAGGGGATTAACCGCCAAACGCCAAAACGCCAAAACGCCAAAAGCAGGGAGAAGGGGACGGGATTGGGGTTCCCCCCTCCGCGTCGCTCCGCGTCCCGTAGACTCGGTGATCGCCTTGGCGCGTTCCGCCATTCACAGCGATAGAAAAACGCATTGTCGCCGAGAGCGCGCGTGATCGGCGCTTGGCGACGCACTGTGAATTGAGCGTGACCGCCAGATGGAGGCGGCGCACTCAGCGTGAGCTGCGTTCAGCGCTGGCTGCGAACATCGTCGCAGTCTGCTTGTTCAGCGGCGTAGACGGGCTGCCACGAGCAACCCCCATCTCTTCTCTCCTTCTTCTGGCGTTTTGGCGTTTTGGCGGTTCAATGCTGGGAGACGCTCAGATCGCGCTTGCTGTTTTATTTCGCAGTATTGTCGCTCGGCGTGCGCTTGGCGGACGACAATGAGCCCGGAAATAGGGCGCGGTGTGGGGTGCGATGCGGGGTTGTGATCGCCCACTCTCGTTCGCCAGAACAGCGCGAGCAACTGGCACTCGCTTTGTCCAACTGGATGACGCGGGATGGGAAGGCTAAACTATGGGGATGTTGCGTTCCGAGCAGCTGACGGTGCACTTTCCGGACAGTGCCGAGATGCCTGAGGGGACGTGGCACTTCAAGTTGCGCGCGCTGATCTACGACTTTTTGGTGCTTGCCTTCGGCGAGATCGCCACGATTGGCAGTGAACAGTTCGTGTACTGGGACCCGACGAATGCGCGGGTCTGCTTGTCGCCGGACGCCTTCGTGTATTTTGGCGCCAAGAACGAACACTTTCGCTCGTGGAAGGTGTGGGAGCGCGGCGTTCCCCAAGTGGCGGTGGAGGTGATCAGCGGTTCGGAGAGCGAGCTCGGCTGGGATGAAAAGCTCGAACGTTACCTCCGGCTCGGAGTGAGCGAGCTGGTTTGGTTCGATCCCGAAACGTTCGAGCATCCGCTACGTATCTGGGACCTCGTGGATGGTGAACTGCGCGAGCGGGGCTTGCTCCAGCCGTCGGCCCAAAGCCGCCATTTAGGCGGATATTGGCTGCCCGTTGCCGAAGCGGGCGGCCTCACTTTGCGTTTGAGTCGAGATGAGCACGGGCGCACGCTCTTCCCAACCGCCGCGGAGCACCATGCTGACGCCCGGCGCGCTGCTGAAGCGGCGCTAAGCGCCGCCGAGCAGCGCATTGCCGAGCTCCAAGCGGAGCTGAACCGAAAAGGCTAGTTTCAGCGCCGCTTCTTGCCGCGAGCTCCGCCCGAACTGGTGCTCTTCTTGCCGTCGCCCGTGCGCTTCGCGCCCGGTCCGCCGCTGGTGGCGGCGGTTTTGCCGCTGCGGCCGGGCTTGTAGCTCTTGCCGCCACCGGTGGTCGGCTTGGCGGCGCCTTTGCGCGTGGGTACGGGGCGATGACCGACTTTGAGCAGGGGCGCGCCACGGCCGCGCGAGGCCACGCGCGGGCCTGCGCCGCGCTTGCCGGGCGCACGAGCACCGGGTTTGCCGGTGTTTTCTCGGGGTTCGTGAGGCGGGAGGCCCTCGCCGTCTTCGAGCGCTTGCAGCACCGCGTCGGGCACCACGCGGCGCGCGAGCACTTGGCGGCGCAGGATGGCGACGTCTTCGATCACGACGGCGAGGCGATCGCCGAGCGAGATGGTATCGCCCGAGCGGGCGCCGACGACGCTCAGCTCGTCATCGGACATCTCGTAGTGATCGGGACCCATGCTCTCGTGCTTCACGAGTACGTCCACGAACGGCGTGTCGAGCGTCACGTAGGCGCCGCTGCCGACCAGCGCGGTGACCACGCCTTCGCAGGTTTCGCCGATGTGATCGCGCATCAGCAAGCAGCGATACAGGTCCACCACCTCGCGCTCCACGTCCATTGCGGCGCGCTCGCGTACGCTGGCCGAGGTCGCGCTTTGGGCCAGCTGTTCCAAGGCCGGTTCGCCTGTGATCGGCTTGCCGCCGCGCAGCAAGTGCTTCACGGCGCGATGCACCTGCACGTCCGGGTAACGACGAATCGGCGAGGTAAAATGCAGGTAATTCGTGGACGCGAGCCCGAAGTGGCCGACGTTCTTGATGTCGTAGGCGGCTTGTTTGAGCGAGCGCAGCAGAAGCATTTCGAGCACTTGCTTGCGCGCGTGGGTCGAGATGCGTTGCAAGAACTTGGACACGCCGAGCGGCTCGCTCATTTCGTCCGCGTTGAACTCGACGCCGAGCTTTTCGGCGACGAGGCCCAGCCGCGCGAGCTTCTGGGGATCGGGCTTGCCGTGAACACGGTAAATCGCGGGCGACTTCTTGTTGCCGAGCCACGTCGCGACCAACTCGTTCGCGAGCAGCATCAGCTCTTCGATCATGTTGTACGCGCGCTTGATACCGGGATCGGAAGTGCGGCGCGTGACGTCGATCGGAGCTTTGGTGGTGGGGTCGAGTGTGAGCTTCGCCTCGGGCAAATCCAAATCGAGCGAGCCGCGGGCCATGCGCGCTTTGCGCAGCTTCTTGGTCAGCTCCTCCATCACGCGCAGTTCCTTCTTGAAGGCCTCTGCGGGCGCGCTCTTGGGCGGAATATCGGTAAAACCCAGGGTTCGAGCCACGCCGCCGTAGGTGAGCATGGCCGCCGAGCGCATCACGCCTTCCACGATTTCGAAGGTCTTCACCTTGCCGTCGCGATCGAGATCGGCGATCACGCACAAGCACAAGCGCTCCTTCTCGGCGAGCAGCGAGCACAGATCCGCGGCCAGCGCCGCGGGCAGCATCGGGATCGCGCGATCGGGCAGGTAGATGGTGCAGCCGCGGCGGAGGGCCTCTTTGTCGAGCTCGCTACCCGGTTGCACGTATTCGCTGACGTCGGCAATCGCGATCCAGGCGCGGAAGCCGTCGCCCTGTTTTTCGACCCACACCGCGTCGTCGTGGTCGCGCGCATCTTCGGGATCGATGGTGGGCAACGGCACCGAGCGCAGATCGACGCGGCCTTCCATGTTCAGCGGCAAGAGCCGAACGGCCATGGCTTCGGCTTCGCGAATCGCGCCCTCCGGATGCTGCTCGGTGACCTGCTCGCGGATCAAGATCTTGGCGACCTCGACGTTGGGGTCGCCCGGCGAGCCGAGCACCGTGATCAGCTCTCCTTCCGGATTTTCGTCGGGGAATTCCGGAAATTTCGTGATCTCCGCCACGGCCGCGTCGCCGTCTTCACCCTGTTTGTTGGCAGTGGACAGCACGATCGGACCGCGCAAGCGCGAGTCGTCCGGTTCGAGCCACACGCTCTTGCCGCGGCGGCGCAGCACGCCCGCCACGCGCGGATTGCGGCGGGCCACGACGTGATCGACGCGCCCCTCGGCGCCGCGCGATGAACGATTGATCACGGTCACCTTCACGCGATCACCGTGGAGCGCCGCACCGATCTGCTCGGGCGCGATGTACAGGTCGTCGTGTCCGACCGAATTGACGAAGCCGAAGCCGCGCGGGTTCAGCGAGAGCACGCCTTCCCAGCCCTCGGTTTGCTGCACTTCACGCAGTTCGGCCGTGTAGCGCCCGCCGTTCAAGCGCTTGATCCGCTTCTGCTCCGCGAGTTCGTCGAGCGCGGCGATCAGCTTCGGCACCTGAGCGGCGCTCACGCCGAGTTGTGCCGCGAGCTCGCGTGCGTGGATCGGTTTCTTTGCTTCAACGACCATGCGAATCACTTCGCCCTTCGCTGGGATTCGACTAGCCATGGCGGCCTTCTACCACCTTCTGGCGGCCAAAAGCGGCTCGCCGGTCGTTCCTGGAAAAGGCCGTTCGTTGGGCTTTTTGCGCGGTTCGGGCTAAGAATCCGGGGTGCGAAGGGCGCTTGGTCTGTTTGGTGTGCGGCTCGCCGCGGTCTTGGCTTTGGCCGTCTCGGCGGCTCTCTTGGTCGACTACATCGGGCGTACCCCGACCTTCTGCGGGGTCGGCTCCGGGTGCGCCGAGGTTCGGGGCAGTGGCTACGGCTACGTCGTCCTGTCCGAGCTGCCCGTGCCACTACCCGCCTTCGGGATGCTCGGGTTCGCGCTGCTCTTGGGCCTCGCACTGACGCGCGGACTGACGCGCTGGGTGCCCCTGGCCGCGGTGCTGGGCGGCATGATTGGCCTGTACTTGTTCGGCCTCCAGTGGCTCAAGATCGGTCACTTCTGTTCGCTGTGCGTCACCGTGGATGCCCTGAGCCTGGTGGCGGCGATCTGCGGTATCTTGCAATGGCGGGGCGTAGGCGACGCGAACGAGGAGTTCGGCCTGCGCTGGGGCGCGTGGCCGCTGCTCGCCTGTTTGGCCTTGCTCGCGCCGCTCGGCTGGCCTCAGCTGCGACCGGCTGCGCCGGTGCCCGCGGGCGTGCAAAAGCTGTATCTGCCCGGCAAGATCAACGTGGTCGAGTTTGCCGACTACGAGTGCCCATTCTGTCGCCGCCTACACCCCGAGCTGAAGGCGATCGTCGACAGTTACCCGGGCAAGGTGAACTTCACACGCCTGAATTTGCCGCTCAAGAGCCACGAGTTCGCCCACGGCGCTGCCCAGGCGCAGGTCTGCGCGCGCGAGCAGGGCAAGGGCGATGAGATGGCGGATCGGCTATTTTTGGCGGAAGATCTGCACCCTTCCAGCAACCGCGATTTGGCCAAAGAACTGGGCGTCGAACTCACGGCGTACGACGCCTGCATCAAGTCCGGCAAGGCCGACCAGATCATCGCGGCCGAGTCGAAGATCTTGCTCGACGATGGCTTACAAGGCCTGCCCACCACCTACGTCGGCGCCAAAACGATTCTCGGCGCGCAACCGGAAGAAGTATTCCGTGATGCCTTCGATCGCGCCGCCCTCGGCGAAGGTGACCGCGGGATCCCGGCGTCAGTATACTGGCCAATCATGCTCGCGCTCGCCGCGGCCGTAAGTTGGGTAGGCCGCGTTCGGCGTGCTACGCTCTGACATGGAACAACCGAATTCGAACGACAGCGCAGCCAACGCGGCTGCTGGTAACGTCCCGTTCGAGGTTTTCAAAGCGCTGCCCAAGACGGACTTGCACGTCCATCTAGACGGCTCGCTGCGCCTGGAAACCATCCTCGAGCTCGCCAAGGCCGAAAAGGTCGAGCTCCCGGCGAACGACATCGAAGGGCTACGCGCCGCGATCGGCTGCGGCAACAACTTCGGCTCACTCGTCGAGTACCTGCGCGGCTTCGGCATCACGCTGCGCGTGATGCAAAACGAGGCTGCGCTCGAGCGCATCGCCTTCGAGCTGGCCGAAGACGCTCACCGCGAAAACGTGCGCTACATGGAGGTCCGCTACGCGCCGATGCTGCATACGCAGCGCGGGCTGAAGTTGACCAAAGTGGTCGAGGCCGTGCTCGACGGCCTCCGCCGCGCACGTGAAACGTACGGCATCAAAGCCACCGTGATCATCTGCGGAATCCGCAACATCTCTGCGGAATCCTCGTACCAGATGGCGGAGCTCGCCGTGGCGTACAAGGGCCGCGGCGTCGTCGGCTTCGATCTGGCGGGCGCGGAGGCGGATTTTCCCGCCAAGCATCACCGGGCCGCGTTTCAGCTAGTGCGCGACAACAACATCAATTGCACCATCCACGCGGGCGAAGCGTACGGTCCCGAGTCGATCGCGCAGGCCATTCACGTGTGCGGCGCGCATCGCATCGGCCACGGCTGCCGCCTGCGTGAGGACGGCGATCTGATGCAATACTTGAATGATCACCGCGTGCCGCTCGAGTGCTGCCCTTCCAGCAACGTGCAGACCGGCGCCGTGAAGGACCTCGCTTCCCACCCGCTCAAGCTGTATTTCGACCTCGGATTACGGGTCACGGTGAACACCGACAACCGTCTGATCACGGACACCAGCGTCTCCAAAGAGCTGTATCTGGTGCACACGCAGATGGGCGTGCCCTTCGCCGACATCAAGAGCATCATCTTGGCCGGCTTCAAATCGAGCTTTCAACCGTTCCACGAGAAGCAGGCCGCGCTGCGCCGCGTGGGCGTGGAGCTCGACAAGTACGACGACAACGGCGTGCTGATCGCCTCGCAAAACGGCGTCAGCAATAGCGATCGCCCGTCGCGCCGGCCGCGCAGCGTCGAAATCGTCGCCGACGCGGAGTAGCGAGCACTCAGAAGTGCACGTCAGCGCGTACGTCGCCGGTCATCGCGGCGTCGAGCGCGTTGACGGCGGCTTCGATCTCTTCGGATTCGCTGACCGGCAATTTGATCTGAAAGCGAATGTACAGATCGCCTTGCTCGGTCTTGCGCTTCACGCCGCGGCCCTTGATGCGGGCAACTTGACCGCTTTGCGCGTGCTTCGGCACGGTGAGCGTGATCGCGCCGTCGGGCGTCGGCACGCGCACCTTCGCCCCGCGATAGGCCTCGCCCACCGTGACCGGCAGGTCCAAGTACAGATCCAAGCCCGAGCGCTCGAAGTGCGGGTGCTTGGCGACGCGAATGTTGAGGATCAAATCCCCGGGCGGATTGCCGGGCGCGCCGTGGCCCGCAATGCGCACTTTGTCGCCATCACCGGCGCCCGGCGGAACGCGCACCGTGATCTCGTCCCCGCCGTCCTGCAGGCGGAGCTTCAGCTCGGCACCGCGCAGGGCGGAGATGAAATCCACGCTCACCTCACTGGCAATGTCCGAACCCCTGAAGCCCGGGCTCGACCCCCGACGTCCGGCGCGGCTGAACAAGTCCCCAAATAGGTCGCCGATGCCACCCGCACCGGGCGGCTCACTGCCCGGGCTGCTGAACATGTCTTCGACGTTCATCGGGCCGCCACCGCTTCGGCGTGGGCGAAAGCCACCGCCGCCTCCGCGGTAGGCGCGCGCGGCCGCGGAGTTGAAGCCTTCGCGCAGCCCTTCTTCGCCGAACTCGTCGTAAAGCCGGCGCTTTTCGCTGTCGGACAGGGCCTGGTAGGCGCGATTGACGTTCTTGAAGCGCGCCTCGATCTTCTTGTCGCCCGGGTTCTTGTCCGGGTGAAGTTGGCCTGCCAGCTTGCGGTAGGCCTTCTTGATCTCGTCGTCGGTCGCGCCCCGAGCAACTCCGAGCTCTTTATAGAAATCGACGGGCATGGGTCTGGCCTAAAGTAAGCGCGCGGCGCGAGCCCGGCAAGGTCAGCCGCGTCGAACGCGCTTCTTACCGGCCGCAAGCACCTTGCTGCGGCTGACCAGGGACGTCTTGCGGGCTCGGGCGGACGGGGCGACCCGGCAACTGACGACCATCGAGTCCACCCATTGATCTGCGGGCTGGTCGGTGAAGTCAGCGGTGAAAAAGATCTCACTGAAGCCGTTGTAGTGAAGCAAGGCCTCGACCTCTCGCGGGAAGAACTGGCGATGAGTGAGCGGCACCTTCCACGGCTTACCGCCGCCCTCCGGCTCGAACTCCATCCAAATCAGCAGCAGCTGACGCAGCCGATCGTACTCGAAGCGCTCCGCGTATTTGACGAGCTCACCGGTCGTCGGATGCCGAATCTTGGGCGAGCCGTAGCTGCGCTCTGGATCGCGCGACAAGTCTTCGCCGTGGGGCACCGAAAAATCGAAGACGAAACGACCACCGGGAGCCAGGTGCGCTTTCACGCGCGCGAGAAACGCCTCCACGTCGGGCCGCGTGTACAAATGCAGGAAACAATTGAATGGCGCGTAGACCAACGGCACGCGCTTGCCGAGCTCGTACGTGCGCATGTCGCCCTGCGCGAGCGAGACCCGAGCGCGCACCTGTTTTGGCTCGGTTTTGAGGCGTTCCTCGAAGTCCGACAGCATCGGCTTCGACAAATCCACGCCGTGGATCTCTATGCCCGCGCGCGCTACGTGCAGCGCGATGCGGCCGTTACCCACGCCGTATTCGAGCACGGGACCCTTCGACTGACGCGCGAGCCGCACGTAATAGTCGACGTCGTGCCGGCGATCCTTGTACGTCTTCGCGTAGTACAGCGGATCTTCGTAGTGCCCTTTGGCGCCGTCATCACCGGCGGCGCCAAAGTCACGGATCGTGCGCGCCGCTTCGGCGTTACGCGCTTTGCCGCTCAAAGATTTACGCGGCCGAGTTCGTTGATGTATTCGGCAACCGCTTCGACCGACGGGCGGTGAAAGCGCACTTTGCCAGCCGCAATCTCACGCAGGCTGATCACCGGGGGCTTGTTCTTGGCATTCACCAAGGCGGGACCACCCTTCATGATCGTGCGCGTGCGCTGAGCCGCGAGCACCACGAGTGCAAAACGGTTCTCTTCTTGTTCCAGACAATCTTCGACGGTGACGCGTGCCATTGGGGGGAGGCTCCTCGAAAGGGGGTGGGAAAGCTAGCGAATGCACTCGAGCCGAGCAACAAACCTGGCCTACATCCGCGCACATTGAAAATAAATATCAGCAGTTATCAGTGGTTAGGGTTCGAGCCGTGAGTTTTCTAATGGTCACGCGCGCTCCCGAACGGCGTCTCAGCCTTCGGCGGCGCGGCCCGCACCCAGAAAGAGGCGCGCGTCGCCTCCAGCGTTTCCAATTGATTCACCGGTTCCGAGGTGATCGAGCGCATCGTTACTGCCCCCGGGAGGTCGCGCGAGTGCGCCTTTGCGTTTGGAAAAGTCGAGTTCGAATTCGAACTCGACTTTTCTTGGGTCGACCCCGATCTCCGTGCACGCGCGCACGCATCCCCGTGCACGCATCCCCGTGCACGCATCCCCGTGCACGCATCCCCGTGCACGCATCCCCGCGCACGCATCCCCGCGCACGCAAGCCCACGCACCCGCGCGCAAGGTAAGTTCGTGGCAACCTTGGCGTACCCTTTTGGAATCGTCCAACGCGGCCAAGCGCGGGTCGACCAAGCGAGCCACTGACCCGACTTACGCCTGGGATGAGCGGTCAGCGCTAGGAGGCAACGAGTCGGCTGCGAGGTGCATTGGGGAACCTGCGAGCGCCCCCAATCTCCCACTCGCGGCTCGCTGGCGCGGTTCCAGCGCCGAGTCCGCAGCGCGACACGAAAATCAGTGAGCGGCACAGTTTGGCCCAGTCCGCGCCGTAAACGCGCGAAATCTCGCGCGGAAACTGGGCGGTTGGGAAGCGGCGAACGCGGCACGAAAGATGCTCATTCGGTGGCGATGAGGACAGTCAAGGTGGTTTCGGTGGCGGCCCTAGCGCTGGGCAGTTTCGGGTTTTTGGGCTGTTCGGGCAGCGCGACGGAGGACAAGGGCGGCCCCGAGGCGAGCGAGGTGACGATCGCGCAATCGAGCGTGGCGCGCGTGGCCGCGAGCGCGGTGAGCACTGACGATCTGAACGCGGCGGTGGCCGCCAACAACGCTTTTGCGGTGGGTCTGTACGCAGAGGTGCTGAAGAAGGAGCAGGGCAAAAATGTGCTCACTTCGCCGATCAGCGCGACGCTGGCGTTGACCATGACCTACGCGGGCGCAGAGGGCACGACCAAGAGCGAGATGGCGAGCGCGCTGCACCTCGATCCGCAAGCGGGAGACGCGATTTTTGCAGGGCAAAACGCGCTCAGCCAGGCGCTCAATGGGCGCGCGGCAGCGGCGCTGGCGCGTCGTACGCAGGACGCGGCGCAGTCCGGTCAGGCCGCGCCGTCCGCAGAGGATTACCGACTCTCGGTGGTCAATTCGGTTTGGGGTGAGCAGAGCTACACCTGGGAAGCGCCGTTCCTGGACACGCTCGCGGCACACTACGGCACGGGCGTGTACAAGCAGGATTTCCAGCGCGCTTACGAGCCGGCGCGCGCGTTGATCAACGGTTGGGTGAGCGAACACACCAACGACAAAATCAATGACTTGTTGCCCAAGGGGGCACTCGATGACTTGACGCGCATGGTGCTCGTGAACGCGATACACCTGAAATTGCCGTGGGCGAACAACTTCATGCCCACGGCGACTGCCCCCGGCGCGTTCGTGCGCGGCGACGGCAGCACCGTCTCGGCCGATTTCATGCGTCGCGAATCGGACTTCGCGTACGTGGACGATGGCCGGGCACAGGTCCTGTCGCTGCCGCTCGCCAACAACGAGTTGCAGGTGGTGATCGCGTTGCCACACGCGGACGTCACTCTCGCGGATTACGAGGCCACGCTGGCCACGACTTCAGCCGCGTTGCGAGTGCCGAGCGCCGTGTCTCGGGTCGTGCTCTCCCTGCCCAAAGCCAAGTTCACGTCGCGCAGCGTGTCGCTGATCGAAGCTCTGAAAGCGATGGGCATGAAGCAGGCGTTCGACGACGGAGCTGCAAACTTCGATGGCCTGTGCGCGCATCCACCGGACGGAAGCCGACTGCACATTTCGGATGTGCTGCAAAAAACCATGATCGCCATGCAAGAAACTGGCGTGGAAGCGGCGGCCGCTACGGCAGTCATCTTGGCCGGGACGAGCTCGGCGCCCGTCGAGCCTCCGGTCAAGGTCGAGATGACGGTCAATCGTCCGTATTTGGTGGCGATCGTCGACGCGCCGACCCAGGCCGTCTTGATGCTCGGCCAGATCCAAGATCCGACCGATGCGGGCGAGCCCTGAGCTCTTAGCGTCGCCGCTTTTTTGGCCGCGCAGGCCGAGTCGAGGGACGATTGGCGCACGTCATTCTCCGGAGGCTTGGCCCGCATGGAACTTCAACAAATCCCCCGCAGCATCTTCAAGCAGACCCCGCCGCCGCTCTGGTACGTCACCAACGGTGAGCTCACGGTTGGACCGGTGGTCACCGGGTTATTGATCCGCGGCGTCGAAGCGGGGCGCGTGCCCGAGTATTGCCAGGTCAGCCCGTACCACGCGGATTGGCGGGCGCTGACCTCGGTGCGTGAGATCGCCGCGCTGACCAGCAAGACCAATGGCAGCGCGCCGAGCGCCGAGCAATTGGCCGAATGGACTCGGCCCGTCGAGCGCATCAAGGACGAGTGCGAGTTGAGTCACACCGTGACTTGGCTGGCGTTGATGACGACGGGCGCGGAGAGCGCCATGTTTCACTATCGCGGGCGCAATCAGCGCTCGCTGATCACACGCTCGGTGATCGGTCCGATCTCGAACGAGCGCCTCGGCTACGCCTTGCCGGAGGACGATCTGGTGTTGAAAGCCGCGCGCAGAGGTCGCCCCGTGCTCGGCCCGCCTTATGGGCCGACCGAAGACGCGCTCGCGATTCGTTTCGCGAGCAGCCGCGGTGGCGTCGGCGCAGCGGCAATGATTCCTATCTTCATTGGCGAACAGTTGACCGCGATGCTCGAGCTGTCACGCCCCGGACATGCGTTCCGGCGCACCGACTTGCAGCGAGCAGAGCGGATCGCTCAACGCGCCGTACGCCCGCGCGCGAATTGAGGCGAGCCACGGGAGTCAGCGCGCTGACGCTCGGCTGACATTTCGGCGCGCTCCGCCGTGTCAGCCGGTTGACGCGATTCACCGGCATTTTTAGGTGATTTTTTCGAGATCTGGGCGGCCGGTCGTGGCACTTTTTGTGGGCCGTGAGCGTCACTGGGATCTCGAACTACAGCACCGAGCAGATCGCGAGTCTGTCGACGACCGACTTGCAGAGCATTTCTGCTGCTGATTTTTCGGGCTTGGTTGCGTCGCAGCTGGCGGCGTTGAGCACGAAACAAGTCGGCGCGCTCACTTCCCCGCAAGTCTCGGCGCTGACGGTCAGCCAGATCTTGGATTTCACGGCCGCGCAGTTCTACGCGCTGGCCACCCAGCAAGTCGCGTCGATCTCCGCGACCGACATCTCGGCGCTGACCAGCAAGCAGCTCAGTCAGATCACTCCGACCGAGATCGGGCAGCTGACCAACGAGCAGCTCGGCGCGCTCAGCAGTTCGCAAATCTCGCTGCTCAGCACTACCCAGGTGCGCGGCTTTTCGCCCGAACAGCTCGCGCGGCTCAGCACCACGCAAGTCGGCGGACTGACCGCGACGCAGCTCGGCGCGCTGACCACGACCACGGTCGCGACCCTGAGCATCACTCAGCTGGCGCAGCTGAGCACGGAGCAACTACGCGGGCTGAGCGGCGGCGCGGTCTCGGCGCTCGATTCGACACAAGTCGGTGCGCTGTCCGATACCCAGCTGGGCGCGCTCACGAATACGCAGCTCGCCGCGCTCAGCAGCACCGACGTGAGCGAGTTGAGCTTGGCCGATCTCGCGGCGCTCAGCTCGACGCAGATCGGCGCGCTCAGTCCACGTGCCTTGGCTGGCCTCTCCGAAACCCAAGTCGCCGCGCTCGGTACACTGCAAATCGCCGGCCTGCGCGCCACTCAGCTCGGCTCGTTGAAAGAGACCCAGCTGACGGCGCTGGCGGCAACGCAGCTGAATGCACTCGCGACGAGCGCGATCCCAGGTCTGAGCGCGGCCGAAGTTTCTCAGCTGAGCGGCACGCAAATCGCTGCCCTGTCGGACTCGCTGCTCGGCGCGTTGAGCAGCGGACAGCTCGCGGGTCTGAAATCCGAACAGGTTGCGGCCTTGAGCCCGACCCAACTCGCCGGTCTGAAACCGACGCAATTGTTCGGCCTGTCGGCTACGGGCATCGCTGGCTTGAGCCCCGAGCAACTGGCGCAGCTCTCGACCTCGCAAGTCGCGGGGCTGTCCGGCGCGGCGCTGACCGCGCTCAACCCGACCGATCTGAACGCGCTCAGCAGCGCTCAGCTCGCGGCGCTCACCACGACTCAGATCCGCGCGCTGAACAGCACCGCACTCGGCCAGCTGACGAGCGAACAGCTCGCGGCGTTCAGCGGGGCCCAGCTGTCCGCGCTCAGCGTCGCCGCGCTTCCGGGCCTGACGGAAGCGCAAATTGCTGCGCTTTCCGGGGCGCAAATCAAGGGTCTGACCGGCGGACAAATCTCGGTGCTCGCCGCCACCCAGATGGCCGCGCTCGCGCCGAGCCAGATCGCAGCGCTCTCGGCCAGCGCGATCGCGGGACTGACCGGGGCCCGTGCCGCCGCGCTGACCAGCGAACAGCTCGCCGCGCTGGCCACGACCCAGCTCGCCGCGCTGACCGCCGCCGCCGTGCGCGGCTTGGTCGCGACCGAAGTCGCCACGCTGACGACCACGCAGCTCGCGGGCTTCAGCTCGACTCAATTGGGAGCTTTGACCACGAGCGCGGTCGACGGTCTGAGCAGCACGCAGATCGGCGCGCTCAGCACCGTGCAGATCCGAGGCTTGAGCGCCGCAGCAGTCAGCGAGCTATCGGCTGCGCAGATCGCGGCGCTGTCGAGCAGCCAGCTGAGCGCACTCACGGTCACTCAGCTGCGCGGTCTCACGAGCGCCGATCTGGGCGAGCTCAGCGCGACGCAACTCGGACAACTGAGCACCACGCAAGAAGCAGGGCTCAGCGCGCAGGCGTTGCAAGGCCTGACCGCGGAGCAGCTCGCTTCGCTGAATACTACGCAACTTCGAGCACTTACGACTGCGCAGCTGGGAGGCCTGACGAGCGCCAGCATCGCTCTCCTCAGCGCCACCCAGCTCAGCAGCCTGGCCACGACTAGCCTTGCGGGCTTGGGTGCAGCCGGTCTCGGCGCCTTGTCCACCACGCAACTGACGAGCCTGGCATCGACCCAGATCGGCGCGCTGAGCGCGGCGGCCCTGGGCGGCCTCAGCGAAGAACAGTTGGCGTCCCTCGCGACGACGCAATTGGCCGGTTTCACGGCCACGCAGATGCGCGCGCTGAGCACCACGCTGATCGCGGGCCTGAGTAACGCACAACTGAGCGCCTTGAGCACCACGCAGCTCAACAACTTGAACTCGAATCAGCTGAAGGCGCTGTCTGCCGAGCAGCTCGGCGCGCTGCAGGCCACTCAAGTGGGGGCATTGTCCGGCGCCGCGATCAAAGGCTTCAGCGCCGATCAGCTGGCGGTTCTGAGCACGAGCCAACTCGCGGGTTTGAACGCGACACAAATCACGGCCTTCGCGACCAGCCAAATTTCGGCGCTCAGTAGCACGCAGCTCTCGTCCTTGAGCACGACGCAGGTGCGCGCGCTGGCTTTCACGGAGCTCGCCGTGCTGGCAGATACGCAGCTCGCCGCGCTGTCGACCACGCAAGTCGCGGCGCTCAGCAACACCGCGCTGGGCGGCTTGACCACGAGCAGTATCTCCCAGCTCAGCAGTGCGCAACTCGGGTCACTCAGCGCCTCGCAATTCGCTTCGCTCAGCTCGGCTGCGTTGACCGGCTTGAGCGTCGAGCAGATGGCGGCCTTGAGCAACACGCAAATCGGGGCGTTGACCGCGACGCAGGCGCGAGGGCTCACGACCAGCGCAATCAGCGCGCTCAATGCGGCGCAGCTCGGCGCGCTCGGCGCGACCGCCATCAAGGGGCTCACTTCCGGGGCGCTCGGCGCATTGACGACCGATCACGTCGCGCAATTGTCGAGCGCACAGCTCAAAGCGCTGGCGGCCACGCAGCTTTTGGGCATGAGCGCGGATCAGGTCGCTGCGCTCAGCAGCACGCAGCTCGCGAACTTCGCGCCGCTGCAATTGGTTGGCCTGACCACGAGCGCGATCGACGGTCTGTCGACGACGCAGTTGTCGGCGCTCAGCACGACGCAAGTGGCGGCCCTCACCGCCGCCGCCGTGAGCGAGCTAAGCGCCACGCAACTCAGCGCTCTTTCGAATGCGCAGCTACGCGCGCTCACCGCCACGCAGATCAAAGGCATGAGCAGCGCGGACGTGTCCGAGCTGACACCCTCCGCACTGGCGGCGCTCGCCTCGACGCAACTAGCGGCGCTCAGTGCCAGCGGCATTCCCGGCCTGAGCGAAGCGCAAATTGCCGCGCTCTCCTCGACCCAAAGCGCCGGACTGACGCGCACCACGTTGGCCGCGCTCTCCAGCGCGCAACTCGGCGCGTTCGCCGACACGCAGATCGCCGCTCTGAGCACGGCAGCCTTGGCCGGTCTGAGTACGGACGCGGTAGCGGGGCTCTCCAGCACGCAGTTCGCCGCGCTCAGCTCGAAGCAGCTCGGATCTTTCTCGGCCGCGCAGCTCTGGAGCCTGACTTCGACCGAAGTCAGCACGCTCAGCACCAGCCAATTGCGCGGCCTGAGCTCGACGCAGATCGGCGTCCTCACGTTGAACGGGGCAGATGCGCTGAGCCCGGCGCAACTCGCCACCCTGAGCACAACGCAGATCCGCGGGCTCGCCAGCAACGGCCTGAGCGAACTCACCGCGACCAGCTTCGCCGCTTTGGCCGACACGCAACTCGCGGCATTCAGCGCGACCCAGCTGAGCGGTCTCACGAGTACGAACGTCTCTGCGCTGACTGCTACCGAACTCGCCGCGTTCTCCAGCTCGCAGCTCGTCGGGTTGACGCCGAACGCCGTGAGCGGCTTGACCCCGGATCAGCTCGCCGCCCTCACATCCAGCCAAATCAAAGGCTTTTCTGGCAAGCAGCTCGGCGCGCTGAGCAGCGAACAGCTAGCCGCGTTGTCCACCGTTCAGGTCGGCGCGCTGTCTACGAGCGCGATTGCCGGTTTGCTCTCGAGCCAGCTCGGTTCGCTCAGCGCGACGCAGTTGGCGGCGCTCGGCACCGCGCAAATCAGCGCGCTGTCTACGACCGCCATCGGCGGGCTCACGGGCACGCAACTCGCCGCGCTGCCACTCACCGAGCTGCGCGCGCTGTCCGCCTCCCAGCTCGGCGCGCTGTCACTCTCCGCGATCGATTCCCTGACGACGCAAGCACTATCCGCGCTCAGCTCCACCCAGCTGCGCGGGCTGAGCGCAACCGGGGTCAGCGAGCTGAGCGGGGATCAAGTCGCCGCGCTCGGCCCCACGCAGGTCGCCGCCCTGACGCCCAATCAGTTGAACGGACTCAGCCAAACCGATGTCGCCGAGCTTGCCACGATCCAGCTCGCGGCATTGAGCTCGAGCCAACTCAGCGCGCTCACGACGACCGCCCTGTCTGGGCTGAATGAGCAGCAAATCTCCACATTTAGCAGCGCTCAGCTGCGCGGCTTGAGCGCCTCTGCATTGGCCAGCTTGAGCGATACGCAGCTCGCCGCACTGAGCTCCACTCAGCTCTCTTCACTCTCCGCGGCGACGATTGCCGGCCTGACTTCCGCGCAGCTCGCGGGCATGAGCCCGACGCAACTCGCCACGCTGACCAGCGCGCAAGTTGCGGCGCTATCGCCTGGCGCGCTCGACGGCTTGGCGAACACCGCGCTCGCCGCACTCGCGACCGCGCAACTCGGCGCGCTCGGCGCGAGCCAAGTGAGCGCGCTCAGCACCGAACAAGTGGCGGCGCTGAACACCACCGCGTTGCAGGCGCTGAGTACGAGCGCGATCCGCGGCCTGACCGACGCTCAAGTCGGCGTGCTGTCGCTCGCACAACTCGCGGCGCTGTCCACGAATCAGGTCGCCGCCTTGTCGTCCAACGCGATCGGTGGCCTGACTTCGGACGAGCTCGCCGCGCTCAGCAGCACCCAACTCGGAGCGCTCACCGCAGCCCAACTGGGCGCGCTGCGCGACAGCCAAATTGCTGCGCTTTCTCCAGCCCAAATCGCCAGTTTGAGCACCACCCAGGTGCGTGGCCTGCGACCCGAGCAGGTGGGCGATCTCAGTGCGGAGCAACTGGCTGCGCTGAGCACCCAGCAACTCGCTGCCTTCACCGGGACCGAGATCAGCGGACTCGGTTCGGCGCAGCTGGCCGGTTTGAGCTCGGCTCAAATCGGCGCCTTGAACACCACGCAGGTCGCAGCACTGACCGTCGATGCTCTGGCCGGCTTGAGCGTGACGGGGCTCGCGGCGTTGGGCACGACCAAACTCGCGGCGCTGACCGCGGCGCAGATCGGCGCCCTCGCCACGACCCTGATCGCGAACTTGAGCACGACGCAGATCGGCGCGCTGACCCCGACCGAAATCAGCGGCTTGCTCGACACGCAAGTTTCGGCGCTGTCACTGACGCAGGTGTCAGCACTCTCGACTCAGCAAATCGCCGCGCTCTCCGCGACGGGCGCGATGGGCCTAACGAACCAAGAAATTGCTGCACTTTCCGCCACGCAGTTGCGCGCCTTGCCGCTCAACGCACTGGCCGTGCTGACGCCGGATCAGTTCGCGGCCATCCCCAGCACGCAACTCGCGACGCTGAGCGCGACCCAAGTCTCGCGGCTGTCGACCACGGTGATCGCGGCGCTGCCGGTGAGCGATTTCAGCGCGTTCTCTTCCGCACAATTCGCCGCCATCACGCCGCTGCAGGTCAGCGCGCTGAGCGAGACGCAGATCGTCGGGCTGCCCGCGAACTTGGTGGGCGCGCTGAGCGCGACACAGATCAGCGGTTTGCTCGACACGCAGCTGGCCGCGCTGTCGACCACGCAGCTCGCCTCGCTCTCCACCGGTCAGATCTCGGCCCTGTCCAACTTCGGACTGAGCGGGCTCAGCAGCACGCTGATCGCGGCCCTCGGCAGCAAGCAACTGGGCGCGCTCTCAGCGGCACAACTCAGCAGTTTGAGCTCGGCGCAGATGGGCGCGCTGGGCAGCGCGCAACTCGCCTCACTCAGCAGCAACCAGCTGCGCGGTCTGCTCGATACGCAAGTTGCGGCGCTCGATCTGTCTCAGATCGCGGCGCTGAGCCCGACGCAAATCGGCAGCCTGGGCAGCATCCAACTCGGCGCGCTGAGTGATACACAGGTGGGCGCGCTCAGCACGACGCAGCTCGCTGCTCTCGTGACCAGCCAGATCGCCGCGCTCAGCACCACCGGCGTGCGTGGCTTGACCGCGACCGAGATCGCCGCGCTCAGCACGCGACAATTGGCGGCCTTCAGCGCCGCCCAATTCGGCGCCCTGAGCAGCACGCAAATCACGCAGCTCAGCACCACGCAAATGGGCGTGCTCAGCGCAGCCGAGCTGAGTGGCGTCACCTCCACTCAGGCCGCCGCGCTCTCGACCGCGCAGGTCGACGCGCTCAATGGCACGCAACTCGGCGCGCTCTCGAGCAGCGGCATCTCCGGCCTAACGACCACACAAATTGCAGCATTTACCACGACCCGGCTGAATCAGCTGAGCCCTGTGCAGCTCGCCGCGCTGACCTCGAGCCAGTTCGCGTCGTTGTCGCCGGTGCAGCTCGCTTCACTGACCAGCTCGCGCATCGCCGGACTCTCCACGACCGAGATCGCGAGCCTGAGCACGGCGCAAATCAACGCTCTGAGCACGACCCAGATCGGCGCGCTGACCACCGCCCAAGTCGGCGTCTTGAACAGCACGGAAGTGAGCACCTTGAGCGGCGCGCAGCTCGCTGCACTCAGCACCACGCAGCTCGCCAACTTCGGCACCAGTGGCATCCCCGGCTTGAGCACGACGGCGTTCGCCGCGCTGAGCAACAAGCAGCTCGCCGCGCTCGGTTCAGCGCAATTGGCCGCGCTGAACACGACGCAAGCGGGGGGGTTGACCACGACGCAAGTCGGCGCCCTGTCGGCGACGGGGCTCGCGGGCCTGAGCGCGGCGGCGGCGGCGACGCTCAGCGCGGCCCAGCTCAATACGCTCAATCTGACGCAAATCGCTGCCCTTTCGCCGAGCGCGGTGGGCGCGCTGAGCACATCTCAGATCGGGGCGCTGTCGACCAGCCAGGTGTCTGCGTTGAGCGCCACTCAGGTCGCGGGACTCGGTTCGACGCAAGTGGCTGCGCTGAGCGTCGCCCAGCTGAACGCGCTCAGCAGCAAGCAGATTGCCGCGTTGTCCTCGACCGGCATCAGTGGCCTGACCGCGGCCGAGTTTCAAGCGCTGAGCAGCAATCAATTGGCCGCGCTGGCCGCTCCCCAAATCGGCGCAATCAGCGGCACGCAAGTCGTACAGCTCAGCACGACGCTGCTCGCTTCACTGTCCACGGCGCAGGTCGCGGGCTTGAGCTCGACCGGCGCCTCCGCGCTGCTTTCGAGCCAGGTCGCGGCCCTCTCGACCAACCAGTTGGCCTCTTTGTCGAGCTCGGCGATGGCCGCCCTGAGTACGACGGTGATCGCAAGCTTGAACTCCACGCAACTCGGCGTGCTGACCCAAACCGAGCTGCGCGCGCTGATGTCGTCACAAGTCGCGGCCATGTCCACGACGCAGATCACTCAGCTGAGCTCGCTTCAGGTAAGCTCACTTTCGACGACCGGCATCACCGGCGTGAGCGCCGCCCAGGTGGCGGCGCTGAGCACGACTCAGCTGACCGCGCTCTCGCTGGCGCAAATCGGCGCACTCTCGGGCACCGCGATTTCGGGTCTAACCAGCGAGGAATTCGCGGCGCTGACCAGCGCGCAGTTCCAAAGCTTGTCGGCTACCGGCATTACTGGGCTGTCCGCGGCGCAGGTATCGAGCCTGACCACGACGCAGATCCAGCTGCTCTCCGAGGCCGAGCTGAGCGGCCTCACCGCGACGCAGGTCGGCGCGCTCGCCCCCACGCAAGTCGCGGCACTGAACCCCGATCAAGTGAGCTCACTGTCGGCGAGCGGGATCGTAGGTCTCACTGCCGCGCAGATCGGCGAGCTGAGCTCGACTCAATTCGCCGCCCTGACCCCGTACGAGGTGGCCGCGCTGACCTCGACTCAGATGGGCTATCTGTCGACCACTCAGATCTCGGCGCTCAGCACCGATCAGCTGGAAGGGCTGCAGCGCCTACAGATCCGAGCGCTCACCCTCCCGCAATTGGCCGCGCTCTCTACGACTCAAATCGGCAGCTTGAGCGGCTCACAAGTCGGGAGCTTCAACGCCACGGAGCTGCAGAACCTCTCGCAAGCACAGCTCGCCGCGCTCAGCCCCGAGCAGATCGGCTCCCTGACCGCGATGCAGCTCGGCACGTTCAAACCCGAGCAATTCGCCATGCTCGCACCGACGCAGTTCACCCAGATCTCGACCACCACCATCTCTTACCTGAGCACCACGACGATCACACAACTGACAACCACCGACATCGAAGCGATGAGCCCGACCCAACTCACCGCCCTGAACGATGACCAACTTGCAGCCATGAATGCCGCGCAAATCCAAGCATTGATCGATGCCCTGGTTTGAGCTCTAAATTCAGGCGATGCCCCAAGAGTTGAGCGTTCCGGATCTGATCCGCGCCGTCGAGCTGCTGAGGCAGGGCGGGCAATTGCCGGCGGCGAGCGCGCTGTACGCGACCTGGGTCGAGCACAATCCGAACCACCCACTGCTGTACGCAGTGCTCTTCAATTACGCGGTGGCGCTGGCCGATGCAGAGCGGCTCGAAGCCGCCCGCGAAAGCTTGGAGCGCGCAATCGAGCTCAATCCCGAGTTCATGCCCGCGTACATCAACTTGGGCCGCGTCCATGAGCGGCTGGGCAACGTCGGGGCCGCACTCGCGCAGTGGTCGGCGGCCCTTTCGCGGATGAGCGCGGTCACGGGCAGTGCGGTCTCGCACAAGACCACTACGCTCAATCAAAGCGCGCGCGCGCTCGAAGCGGCAGATCAGGACGCCGCAGCCGAACAAATGCTGCGACACAGCCTGGAGCTCGATCCGACTCAGCGCGAGGCCATCCAGCACTTGGTCGCGCTGCGCCAACGGCAATGTGAGTGGCCGGCGCTACAGCCCTCGGAACGCATCGATGAGCCCGCGTTGATCCGCGGTCTATCTCCGCTTTCCGCGGCCGCCTTGAGCGACGATCCGCTCCTGCAGCTGGCCCTGGCCCACCACTACAATCGGCTCGACGTGGGCGCGCCCAGCGCGCTGCTCTGCCCACGAACGCCGATCACCGCAGCGCCCGGGCCGCTGCGCGTGGGCTACTTATCCTCCGATCTGCGCGAGCACGCAGTGGGCTATTTGATCACCGAGGTGTTCGGTCTGCATGCGCCCAGTCGAGTCGAGGCTTTTGCTTACTATTGCGGCCCGGACACGAATGACCCGCTGCACCAACACTTCAAGGCCACCGCTCACCATTTCAAATCGCTCAGCAAGCTGGACGACCAGACTGCGGCGCGACAAATCGCCAACGACGGCGTACAGATCTTGGTCGATCTGAACGGCTACACCCGGGATGCTCGACTCAAGGTCGTAGCGCAACGCCCGGCGCCCGTGATCGTGAATTGGCTCGGCTTTCCCGGCAGCATGGCCAGCCCGTACCACCACTATTTGATCGCAGACGAATTCATCGTGCCCGAGTCGCACGAGCTGTATTACTCGGAAAAGGTCCTGCGTTTGCCCTGCTATCAGCCGAGCCTTCGCGACCGCAGCCTCGCGCCTCAGCGGCCCACGCGCAGTGAGGTCGGGTTGCCCGAAGATGCCACGGTGTTCTGTTGCTTCAACGGCGCGCACAAGCTCAGCCCCGCCACCTTCGAGCGCTGGCTTTCGATCTTGGCGCGCGTGCCGGGCAGCGTGCTCTGGCTTTTGGGCAGCAATGATCCGACCAACGAGCGGCTACGGAGCTACGCCGCGGAGCGCGGCATCGAGCGCGAGCGCCTCGTGTTCGCGCAAAAGCTGGCCAATCCCTTCCACTTGGCGCGTTTCGCGTTGGCAGATCTGTTCCTCGACACGTCACCCTACGGCGCCCACACCACCGCCTCGGACGCGCTCTGGACCGGCGTGCCAGTGCTCACGCTCAGCGGTCGTTCGTTCGCGTCTCGGGTCTGCGGTAGCTTGGTTCGCGCGGCCGGGATCCCGGAATTGATCTGCGAATCTGCCGCGGAATTCGCGGAGAAAGCCGTGCGTTACGGGCGCGATCGCCGCTTGCTCGAACCCCTCCGCGCGCGCCTGAGCGAGAGCCGCAATAGCTCGGTGCTGTTCGACATGCCGACCCTGGTCCACGAGCTCGAGGGTTTGTACGAACAGATGTGGCAAGCCCAAGAAGCGGGCACGCTGCCGCAGCCCGACTTGGAGAACCTCGATGTCTACCTCGAGGTCGGCGCGAGCTCTTCTCTGGAGGCGCTCGACCAATCCAGCACGTCTGCCTACCACGCTCGCTGGCTCGAGCGCCTCGCACGGCGACACGCGCATCGTCCAATCGCTGGAGACTCGCGCTTGATCTCGCCCGCCGTGCTCGGCGCCTGGAGTTAGCTCGGGCTGCGCTTCAGCCGCCCGAGGCGATGAGCGTGAACTCGTTCATCTCCGGCAGCGAGTTCGAGTTCGCGTCGGTCCACTTGCCGACGTACCAAGCCTTGGCTGGGCCGGGCACGTCCGCCATGATGGATTGCTCGAAGTAATACGCGGCGGCGGCTGTGCCGCCCACGGTGAAACCGTAGGCATTGAGCACCAACGAGCCGCTGTTCGGCTCGCGCATGAACTGCACGGTGAACAAATCATTGCTGTCCGAGGTATCCGCGACCAACTGGCTAGCGATCAGCGCGTTGCTGCTCGAGTCACGGATCTCGAAGCTATCCGAGGTGAGAAAATTGGTGAGCGGCGCAAACTTGTTCATCACCATGTAGTCAGCGCCCTTTTGGAAATAGTTGCCGCCAGCGATTACCAACAACTCATCGCTGCCAGAAACCGGGTGACCGTTGCTCGGATTCAAGGCATCGGCCACGGTCTGCGACACTTCACGCACGCTTTGGCTCGAAGGGCAGTGATCCACCAGCGCCTGGGCGAGCGCACGGCCCTTGGGGTCATCACCGACCTGACCGTCTAGAATGACGACGACCTTGCCGATCTGACAGAGCGACGAAAATTGCGCGGGCACGCAGCCGGACTGACCGCAAAACTGCGTGTTGTCGCAGGCGGTGCCACACGCTCCGCAGTGCTGTTGGTCGTTTACGGTCGACACGCAATGCAGCGAGCAGCAGGTCAAGCCGGTACCGCAGCCTTGGTTCGTACCCTCCGCCGCCGCGCCGCAGGCAGGCGCGCATTGCGCCGCGCCGCAAACGTGCGGATCACTGCATTCCTGATCCGAAATGCAGTTCTGACAATCGTGATCGGCGCCGCACACGCCGCTGGCGCAGCTGTCTCCGTTCTTACAGCCGTCCACACACGTGTTCGCGGCGGAGCAATACTGCCCTGCGGGGCAATGGTCGTTGCTCGGCTCGCACTCGACACCAGTTCCGCCGCCGCTGCCCGCTTCGGCTCCTGCGCCGGCCATCGCCATCATGGTCTCGCCAGCCATGCCCGCGCTCGCGTTGCCAGCGGTGCCTGTGCCGGCGGTGCCCGCGCCCGCGTGGCCGCCCGTACCCGCGCCGGCGTGCCCGCCCGTGCCCGCGCCGGAAGCTCCAGCCTTGCCCGCTTTGCCGGCGCTGGCCTGGCTGCCCGCAGAAGCTCCGCCGTTGCCAGCGTCACCCTCAGGGGTTGTGCCTGGACCGTCCGAACTCGAGCAACCCGAACCCACCCACACCGAGGCCAAGAGTACGCTCCAGAGCCCACCACGAAGGAGGTCAATACGTGACATATTTGCTCACAATTCGAGCCGCGAATTGCGGCAATGAGTGAGCATGATGCACGATCGCTTCCGGTTCCAGGTGAGTAAACTAATCTACTAGGTAGGAGTGGTGTGTCGAGCCCGCACCTTTACCGAATCGCCTCACTTGCTTGCTCAGCTTGTGGAAACCTAGCTACGAGACGGAATCCTCGGCGGGTAGCGCGGGTCCTTGCACTCGACTCCGGTGGTCCTCGGTCAGCGCGCTTTTCGTACTGCCGCTTGCGACGGCATTTTGCACCTTGTAGGACGGTGATTTGCACTCGCGGACGTAGCGAAGCGTCACTCTTGGTGCGAAATGACATTCGGAGCACGGCAAACCTGTTGTGGCGGAATAGAGCTAAGCCGCCTTTTCGCTAGTCTTTTTACTAACCTTGGAGGACGCAGGGGTCGCGCACACGGTTTGCAATGCTGCCCCGCATGTCGCTCCGCTTACTTATTCTGGCTCCAACGCTCGTCTGCTTGCTGAGTTCCTGCACGGTAGTGACGGACAATCCGACGGACTCGACCTCGACGCAGACTGCGGCAGGCAGCAATGGCGGAGCCGAGGGGCTGAACCAAGACGCGGATCCCAGCCCGACCAGCGGCGCACACGCAGGCAGCGCGGGCAAGGCCAACCGAGGCAGCGCCGGCTCGGCGGGCTCTCGTACGACCGTCGAAAACACGGATCCGAACGACGAGAACACCAGCACCACGCCCCACAGGGCGGGCTCTGGCGGTGCTGGTCCGGTCGCTGACCCACCTAAGCCGCCGCCGGAGTCCTGCGACTTGAATGGCACTTGCATCACGAACTGCTTGGCCAACCCGGTCACCTGCGGTGTCGAAACCGCCTCTGCTTGCGAGTTCATCGGTTTCACCGGAGCCACGGCCCAAGTCGCTTGCGGGCAACGCGCGGTGATCGGGACGGCCTGCTGCGGCGGCTGCGGTTGTGTTCCAGTCGAGGTCTTTTTCGATGGCACTTACTGCTGGCAGGGCGTGCCACGCTGCGAAGGCGGCGCGCTGGGGAACAAGATGTTGTACCCCCATGCGCCGACGACCCCCGCCGACCCTTCCTACACTCCACCCCGCACCGTTCCGGGCACCTTCTACTTGGGTAGTGGCGGCTTCGGAGGTAGCGACGCGCAAGGCGGCGCGGCTGGCAACTCGGGCGCAGCCAACGGCGGCACTAGCGGCATGGCGGGCGCGCCGCAAGCCAGTGCCGAAGCCGGTGCGCACACCGAAGCTGGGAACGGCGGCGCCGCCGAGCACGGTGTCGGTGGCGCTCCGTGATGCGCTGTAGCGGTGGATCACTCGATCTTTAAGTCGTCCACCAACAACGCGCCGGGCAACGGGCACGGCCCCGCGGTGCACAGCTCGGCGCTGATTCGCACGACTACATCCGTGCCTGCGTCCAGCAGCGGGACCTGCGCGGAGCGCACGGGAGCCGCCTTCTTCCAGACCGCATGGGTGGTCGACAAAGTTCCGGAGAGAAACGACGAAAAATCCTCCGCGCGTCGACTACTGCCGATCACGCCCGCTTTCAAACGAACCCAAGGTCCGTTCGAGTCGCCGTCGCTCAAGTCGACGAAGCGCGCGGATACTTTGCTGCTCGTCGACGCTGCCTTCAGGTGAAAGGTCGCGCTGCTGCCCGGTGGCAAGAGCAACGCCTGTTGCCCACCGGGGATGGGAAGCCCGCTGCTGGCGTCCACGATCGCTGCTCCGCCAGTGAGGGCGGCGTTCAATGCGGACTCGAAGCCATCTTGCATGAACACCCCCGGGTCCGCGATCGTCGACAGAGTAGCCCCGCTCAGATCGAGCGCATTGTCCGCGAAATCCCAGCCCGCGCCGATCACCTGCCACACGCCAGCGAAGGGCAATACTTCATCGCTCTGGACCGCAATCACCCGCGTGCTCGAATTGTACACCGCGAGCGATACGGACTTGGTGCCGCTGAGCGAGACGGTTGCGGACTTCAATACTTCGGAGCTCAACATCGACGCAGAATCGATCGGATTCAACGGCGCGCTCGGCATGTCGAGCCGCGGCGCGGTTCGATCCAGCCGCCCGCTGAGCGACAGCTTCACCGGATTGCTCAGCGAGCAGTCTCCGCAGCTCTCTTCGATCGTCCCATCACCCGCGCCGACGAGGCGGTCGACAAAGCCGTCCCCATCGTCGTCGAACGCGCTGAGCGTCATCGCCTGCACCGTGAGCGCGGTCAGTGGACCCGGCTCGGGCAACCCAACTAAGACGCTCGAAATGCTGACGCTGGACACACTCTTGCGAACCACCCCAAACTCGCCAACGCTGCCCTCTGCCGAGATGAGCCCTCTGAACATCGGCTGATCGAGCAGCACCAACGTCAAATCGAACTTGGGTAGATCGGAGTGCGAATTGGGCGAAACCCAAGTCGCAGACACGGTGACATCCCAAGCGCTCGTAGTGAGCGGCGCACTCACGTTGCCGTGACCTCCGCTGCCGGCGATGGCAGATGCACCCGCTTGCCCACCGCTGCCGCTGCCCCCGCGCGCGCTCGCCGCGACCCCTGCGTGGCCTCCACTGCTCGCGCCGCTGCTCGCTTCGGACTCTGCGTCGCCTCCGCGTCCCGCGTTCGTGCTGCTACGCCCCGCGCTGGCGACCATCACGGAGCTGCTTCCGCCTTGCCCGGCGCGCGCGTCACTTCCGCCGTTCGAGCTCGAAGCGTCGCTTGCCTTCCCTGCGCAATTCAGCACGCCGCAGAGCGCCAGCGCGGAGCCCCCGATCACCGCCAAGCGATGTGTCATGCGCAGTAGTGCAGCAAGCTTCGCGGTGTTTGCATAGACGAGAAACACCGACCTAGCCCGCAATGCCGCCGCGCGTTCAACCCTTCACTTCGAACGGAGCGCGACCCAGCTCGACGCCATCGAGCGTCGAAATCACTGCTACCCAATGCCCAGGATCTTTGATCATTCGGGTATTTCCCCAGGTTCGGAAGCGCTCGGACGCCCCCGGCACGCTCAGCTTCACGTGGCCAACGGTCGCCTTCGTGTCCTGATTCTGGAACATGACACGCACACTGCGCGCGTCCCGCGCCGAGTTCTCGAACTCCACGAACGCATACACCGGCGCTCGGCCCAACTTGAACTCATCACCCGCCACCGGCTCACGATTCTCGATCTTGCGCGTGACCACGAAGCGCTTCAACGTCAGCCCATCACTCGCAGCCTTGATCTCCGCGCCAACGACCGAGGCCGAAGACGCAGGCGAAGCCACGGGTGGAAGCGCGGAAGCCGTACCGTTCACGATCTTGGCGATGCTGCCCAAACTCGCAGCCGGTGCCGGCACACTCACGCTATCCGAAGCGCGCGCCGCTTCCGACACACTCACGTCGTGCGAATTGCTGCAGGCCACGCCCGCAAACGAAACGCCCACCGCGAACATCGCCGCCGCCAACGCACTCACCGCCACCCAACGTGAATTTTCGAGACCAGACATGATTACCTCCGCCGGACGAAAGCGCCGGTTGCCCACGCTCTTCAGCAAACCTCAGGCCAAGCCCAATTCGCCCCACTTTTCGTATTTTTTGGGGGGCGATCGTGGCTACGGCACCGCACCCCGTGTCGTACGGGCCGCACGTCCGGCGCATTCCGGCGAGCCTCTCCCTGAGCGTCAGCTACGCTTCACGGGATGCATCGCGTGTGCGCTCGGGGGCGACAGGGAATCGTATTGGCAACACTCGGCATGCTCAGCGCGCCGAGCTGCGCGTCACGACCACCCACGCCGCCTCCTGCTCCCAGCGCAGCGATCGCGGTCGCCCCGGCACCCGCTGTAGCAACAGAACCCGCGCCCGGCAGCCCACGCTTCCTCGACGCGATCCCAGCCGACCTGCCACCCGAACTCGCGCAACAGATCGGCTTCCTCTCCGACGTGTGCAACGTCGCAATGCACTACGAAACCGGGGGCGCGCATCGCATCCACGTCGGCTGCCGCACGTGCCCGCCCTTCGAAGGACCCAGCGCCGTCTCTGACGGACGCATCGCCGTCGACGGCAAAGAGTTCTATGAACTCGAACTCTACCTAACCGGCCATTTTACCGCCCCAACCGCCGACCAACGGCTCGCCGTATTCCGCGGTTGCGAACCCCACTCCGCAAACTGGGGCGGCAGCCTGATCGCCGAACGCCACGGCGACAAATACAAAGCCCTGCGCTACCTCTCCGGCCTGCGCCCGCAAGCATGCCAGGCGTACCACCGCCCTGACGGCCGTGACCTCGCCGTGTGCGAGTTCACCGACACCCAGCAATCGATCTCCACCGACACCCTGACCGTCCTGGACTTCGCCGTCGATCCCCCCAAAGAACAAACCCTGCTCGCCTTCACCAACCAAGATCTCTGCCTCACCGATCCGGGCACCCGCAGCACCGAAGAACTGATCGAAGGCTTCGAACTGAACCAAAACCCCGCCGCCAAAAACAACGGCCTGATCGTCCGCACCACCCGCACCGCCCGCGACATGGACGAGCCCTACCAACGTTATTGCCGCGAAAACGCCGCTGGCTCGCCCCCCCACGAACGCCCCTTCAGCAAACCCCAGGTCACTACCCGCCAGTACCGCTTCGACGGCGAAAGCTTCGTTCCGCGCTGATGCAGCGGGCGCGTGACGCGCTCGATTTCTGATGCTATCGAGCCAGCTCCAAGCACTTTCCGCGACTTGGAGGAGTGGCCGAGCGGTTTAAGGCACCGGTTTTGAAAACCGGCGTACTCGTAAGGGTACCGTGGGTTCGAATCCCTCCTCCTCCGCAAGATTCATAAACCGTTGCGACGTCTGCACTGACCGGCGATTTGCGGTCGTGTTGGTTTGCGGGGGCAAACCAAATTGAAGAACACCGGCGCTCGCGCTGCTCACCGTGGCAACGCGACCTTGGTTTCTGCGGAGGCCGAACCGCATGAAAGGCACGCGCTCGGGGAGGCTTAGTCGTATCCGCCTCGTGAGGCGCTGCGCTCTCGTCTTCAGCCTCCCTGTCCCGCTCGCGGTGTTCCAATTGGACCATTGCCGCGGTGCAAGAGGTACTCGCGTGACGATTTCCTTCGCTTCGAGCGCGTCGCGCTCCGCGCAGCGGAACAACGCTTGTTCTTTGAAACATGAGCTAGACGCTTGATTTTGCGCAACTTTCTGAGATCGGGACCCGATGGATTGGCGTGAGAGTCCTCTGACTTGGCGGAAAAACCGCTGGTTCATGCGTTGACGTGGCGCGAACAAAAATATAGATTTCCCTAAATTCTACAGAAATTGGGATATTCATTTTTTGGTGCATTGAGTCATGGCTCCACCAACGCGCGGCAGAAAGCTGAAAACCCCGTTAGAACGGGTGACCACCCCTGCGGACGGTTACTTCTTTCCCAACGAAGTCGTTCGCATGCTTGCTCTTGAGCGTCTTGACTACAGACAGCTGCGCCGACTGTTCAAGCTGGTTGCCACGTCGCGGGGTGATGTGGCTCCGCGGAAGTGGGCAAGGTTCACGTTTCAGGATCTCGCGTCCCTTCGAGCGGCGATTGCTGCGCTCGGCGGCCTAGATGTAATCGCGAGCACGAAACGCCTACCGCTAAAACGGCTAGAGAGGGCTTGCGCAAGGCTCCGCGAGGACTACGGCCTAACGAATCCGTTGACGCAAGCTCGCCTGGTCTGGACCGGACGTGATGTTGCCGTCCAACTTCTCGGGGCTCGCTTCGAACCCGACTCAGGCCAGCTGCTGCTCCACCTCTCCGACAATCTCAACGAACATCTCGACTACGCTTCAGCGAGCCGCGCTGAGCGAAAGGCACTTGGAACACGTGTCGTTGCCGAGACCCGGCTGGTGGTGCGGGACGGCCGAAGCAATGTTCGTGCGGCACTGTCTGCCGCCGAGCTGCCGTCATTCCGGTTCGGGCTACCGCGATGATCAATGCTTCCCGGTACTTGTCTGCGGTGTTTTACGATGGGAACCGAGAAGACTATCGTCTCGAGCAACCAGTGGGAGAAGAATTATGACTCACCTGGATACCCTGTGCGTAGAGCTTACTGCCCGCTGCCCGCTTCAATGCACGCATTGCAGCGTCGGAGCAGGACCGGAGCGGCGCGAATTCTTGGCGTTGGCCACGTTCGCTGACTGTCTCGCACAGTCGCCCGGACTCGCAGAAATTTTTCTGTCGGGTGGCGAGCCGTTCGAGCATCCGAACTTTTTGGAATTTGTTTCGCTTTCGAAGCGCTCGGCGCGATCGGTTGTCGTCTACTCCTCTGGAACCAGAATCGAGCGTGGGCAGCTCGCGCCCCTGCCATGGGAACAGATCGCTGCGGCCGCGGGCGCCGGCGTAGAACGAATCGACGTCAGCCTCTATGGATCATCGGCGATCCATCATGACGCGGTAACGCAGACACATGGAAGCTTCGAACACACTGTGGAGACGTTGCGGCGCCTTCGCCTCGCGGGTGTGCCGTTTGGCATTCATTACGTACCGGTGGCGGACCGTGGTGCCGGCATGCTGTCCGTAACTAACCTCGCTCGGGTACTCGGAGCTTCGCGCTTCCACGTTCTCTCCGTAGCACCGCAAGGCCGCGCGCGGCGCTTGCCCAACTTGCTTCCGCAGCCGAGCTTCTACGACGACGTTCGGGAACTATGGAGTGGAGTTAGCGGCTTGCGGGTCGTTCTTAGCTCCCGAATGCGACGAGAGGCTGGCATAACCGAAGGCACAGCGAGAGATTCGATGCGTGCTGCGATGCTTGATTCCGCGGGCTTTCTGTATCCAGATGAGGGAAGGCGGCAGGCCGAGTTTCGCAGCAGTCGCTCTCTGGCGAGTGGAGCGCCCCTTGCCGAACTACTGAGCGAGTTGACCGCGAATTGAGAAGGGCGCGGGGTGGGGTTCTTCCGCATTTTGCATCTGTCCGATTTGCACTTCGGACAACTTCCGAGCGATCCGTCTAAGCCCGGACAATTGCGTTGCGCGCATAGGTTTTGCACAAGAGAGGGCCGCTCGGATCCTTCTGCTCTAGCGGGTATCCTCGCGAAGGACTTATCTCTGAGAGAGCCGCCGCATGTCGTCGCGACGACGGGTGATCTGGCATGGTCCGGAACGGCCGAAGACTATCAGAGCGCGACGGAATTCTTCCGCCTATTGCGGCAGCAATGGCCGAACACAGCGTTCCTATTCGTCCCAGGCAATCACGACGTGGACCGCGCGGCGCCGCTTGCGCGCCAAAATGCTTACGTTGAATTCGTCCGTGCCTTCCATGGCACAACGTTCGATGCAGCGTATCCTCTCTCGAAGGACGCATGCGATCGTTCGCGGCTGGTGAGCTGGCAAGAGCTAACCCTCACGGCAACCGGCGACATCAACGGCGCCGACCGACTCTTGATGGTCGGCGTCAATTCTGTCGCCGACCACGATGGCACTGGTGGCCCAATTCGAGTTTCGCCACAGGCCCTTGAAGAGGTCGAGACATTGCTCGCGGGCCGGGCACCCGGCGAATTCAGAGTGTTCTGTCTCCATCACCACCTCCTACCCTTCGCCGAATCGAGGAGAGAGGGAAGCACCGACGAGCACAATGACATTGATGTCGCCGACGGAACAATTGTCGGCAACTCCGCGAAGCTGCAGTCCTGGCTAGCTCAGCATGGCTTCGGACTTGTCTTGCACGGTCACAAGCACAAGCCACATGGAAGGGTGGACACGCTTTATCGTCGGGACGACGGGCAGGAGGGGCGCACAATTCTGGTGATGGGTGCGGGCAGCGCTGGCGTCTATGACGGAGAGCGCGGATCAGAACCTCTCAACTACAACGTCTGTCACGCCCACAGACTTTCGTCGAAGCGTTGGAGCGTCGAAGCCTACGTGCAAGACATTCTCCACAATCAGCTCTCGAGCAGCGTCAAGCCAGCTTTCACGTACGCAGCCGAGGTGGGACCGAAGGAAGCTGACCGGCCGTTCCTGTTCCACGCCGAATTTATGGATGACTGTCATGCCGCAATAAAACGTCGAACTTCTGACAAGCGGCTTTTGCGGACGTTCATGTCCGTGGTGGACGTGTGCGAGTACCGTCACCCGACAACGACCACCATCAACGGGGCGTCCGTCGGTGAGATCGACGTTCGACGCTCTTTCGCCGCGCTGCACCCAGAGTTTTCGCCCACGGAAAAATGGAGCGAAATCGACGCACTGGATTCGTATCTTGTGCGTATGCCTGAGCGTTACCAGTTTCAGCACGGACCACGACTCTTTGGAATCCCTCACGCGCACCGATCGTTGCTTTCGGATGACGCAGTCAAGCGCCGCTTGCTACGCCCAATCCTCCGAGCACTTCAACAGCTCACGGTCGATTCGGAAGCGCATGCGTACGTGAGCCTGTACCGACCTGATGTCGACGTATTATCGTCAAGGAACGAGCCGTTCCCATCCTTGATGAGCCTCCAGTTTCTCAAAGACGACGAGTATCTGGATTTGGTCGCCACCTTTCGTAAGATTGAGCTCTCGTTCTGGTGGGTAGTGAACATGCTTGAGGCCGTTGAACTTCTACGATGGGCAGCAGGAGCAGGTTCCGAAAAGGTTGGGGGGAAGCGGCGTTCACCCCGAAAAATCACGTTCTTCGCGGCGCTGGCGGAATGGAAGCCAAAGCCGGATCCATCGTTTGTATCTGAGCTTGACGCGGCCGACACCGGTAAGCTGACCAGCATCGCTCTTGCCACTGCCAACGCTGCGGGGATCCAGGAACTGATTCGCCTGCTTGAAGAAAAAGACGCACGCACTAACGCGCAGAACCTGGACCACACGGGTCTGGAGCGATTGTCTCAGATCCTTCGGGCGGTCTTCGCGGACAGGGGAAGCACAGTCAAACCGGCGCTACACAACGCCTGCGAGCGACTCGCCGCAGCGGCGCAGCACGTGCAGAATGCGAGCTCAACTCCAGACGTCGCAGCAAAACGCTGCTCCGATGCGCTCAAAGAGGCGATCCTAAAGCTGCAAGAGACGTTGAGCCAATAGGCCGTTGAGCGGCTCTGGGGTAACGGTTTTTGGCAGGTAAAGAGGGTGCGCTGGATGCCCAGTTCGCGTCAGCCTGAGGGCAAAGAGTTGGTGCTGAGGCTCGAGCAGCCTTGACACGTTCTCAGCTCGGTTTCGATGGCCACCGTTGGTACCCCAGGCTGCCACGATGAGTGAAGCTCGCGCGCAGGCTTGTCTGATGTAGGCATCGTTTTTCGGCCCGACTGCCCCCCTGGACCTCTTCAGGACGGCGGGATCAGGGGTGCGCAGAGCGAACAGATTGCACACCTCAAGCCGCGCAAAACCCCATGTCCGCGCGAAGACCATGCAACGCCGGAGCGTCGGGTCATCCACTTGTGCATCCGCAGTGCTTGGATTCAACATGATGAAGAGCACGGTCCCGTTTGAAGCTTCGCCTACGGTCCGCCAAAGCAGATATCGAAACCGACCGTCTATGATCGCACCACGAGACATCGAGACCGTATGATTCTGAGCGACCAAGCGTACGCGGTCGACGATTGCGGTCGCAAATAATTTCGCGCCGAGCCTGGCAAGCCGTGCGTGCGAGGTACACCAACGGGCCTTGGGCCTAGGTTTATAGGTCATGGTTTACCTCACACGACCAAACCCTCGTTGCTCCCGAATAAACCAAGAGCCCGACCCTGATCGCTCTCGCTGCCTTCACGTGACTCTCGTTGCCATCAACACCAACGATCGCCTGGCATTTTGAAAACCGGCGTACTCGTAAGGGTACCGTGGGTTCGAATCCCTCCTCCTCCGCTGTCCCCTGCGGGTCCATCGGACGAGCAGGGCTTTAGGCTGACGGGGTCGGCCTGCGGCCTTCCCCTAGCGCGCGAATCCCTCCTCACGCTGGCCATCGCACGAGCTGCGCTTTAGGTTGACGGCGCGCGAATCCCTCCTCACGCCGGCCATCGCACATGCGTCCGGCGTGAGCCGAGGCGACTTCAGTACGCGAAGTTCAGGCCCAGGGCGGGTTCGAGCGCGAAGTCAGGGCCGTGTTCACGGCCGATCAGGGCGTAGGCGCGCGCTTCGACGCCCAGCAGCACGCGTTCGCTCTTGTACAGATCGACGCCGACGGTGCCGCCGAGCGGGAACAAGCTCTGCCCGGGTGCATGCGCGTAGCCGGTGCGGAAACCGATGTATGGATTGAGCGTGCGGCGCTGACCGCCGCCGAAATACTCCGAGTAAAAGCCGGTGCCGACGGTGAGCGCATAGAAGTCGATCGCGTTACTGGGTGCGCTGCTGAGGTCGTGCAGGAAGTCCAAATCGATGTCGAAGGCACGGCCCAATTGGAACGACAAGCCGCCGCCCGCGTAGCTGGTCGCGCTGCCGCTGAAGGAGCTGGGTGGTACGTCGATCAGCAGAACCGCGCGCACCCCGGGGTAGAAGCGCGCGACGGGGTCGAGCGCAGCGCTGTTTGCGGCTGGCGTTGGCGTCAGAGTGACGTACACGGTGGAGCGCGCCACGCGGTCGCGGCTCCATTCGAGGTCGCTCCTGACCCGCGCGAGGTCGGTTCGAACTCGCGTGAGCTCCGCTTCGAGCTGGGTGGCTTCGGCTACGTTTGCGGCTTTGGCGAGCAGCTCTTCGTAGCGGGCAATGGCGTGCTCGAGGTTGCTTTGGACGACTGCAGCGTCGCTTAGAGCGCGGCTCACTTCGTTGGCTTCAATCGAGCTCGATCGCACTTTGCCTACCTCGGGGAGGCGTGCCACGAAGCCGCGCACGCCGGCAGACGGGATGCGCAGTGAGAGGGCCGCGCCGCGGCGGTGCGTGCCGTCTTCGAGCGCTTCGTTCATCACTTGGCCGTCGAACGCCTCTGTGAGCTTGCTCAGTTGGCCGCGGGCGGCGTCGATGTCGAAAACCTCGATTTGGACTTTGGCTTCGATGTCGAACTGTTCCGCGCGGGCCGCGCGCGCGGGTTGGACGGGGATCGGCGCGGGCGGGGTCGATGAGCGCGCGGCGCCTGCCGCTTCCTCCGCTTGATAGCCGTAGCCCGAGCTGCGCACTGCCGGCGCGTTGGCGAGCGGCCCGCTAAACACGACTCCTTGGTCAGCGCTGCTCGACGCTTGCCCGACTGCGATCACCGAAGCCTTGCGCGCGTGGCTATCGCGCATCGCGAATTTCGGGCAAACGTCGGGGTCGATCTCGCAGATATCGTTGGGGCGCGGCTCTGGGTGATGAGTGGCACTCGAGTAAATTGCGGGAACGGCAATGGCAATCGGAGCCGGCGCGGCTGGCGCGGCCACTCGACTGGTATGGCGCGTGCTGCACGCTGCGAGTGAGATCAACCAAAGGACAACCAGAGCACTCAGACCTCGATCGAGCATTGCGCTTGGACCGACCAGCGCGCGAAATCTTTGCTCTCTCGCGGCGGCGCATCTTGACAGTCGGAAGCGCGTCAGATGCACTGCGGAGGTGCTCTTCGTCCGCCTGCTCGCCGGTTCACTGCTCAGCGCTAGCGCGCTTCTCGGCTGCAGCGGCGAGCCCGATCGGCCGGGGAGCGCCGTCGCGGCCGCAGGAACGAGCCACTCCGCCGCGGGCAGCGGCGCGGGTGGCTCTCCGTCCACGGGCACAGCGGGCACGAGTTTCGCCGGTAGCTCGAGCTTCGCCGGTGGCCCAAACCTGATCGTGGATGCGGACGCGGGCCCGACCGAGCAAGACGGCGGCAGCGAGTGCCAGCACCTCAACATCGGGATCTTGGGCAACCCGGGTGCGCGTGCGTCGTCGAACTTTCAGGCGTGGTTGGAGAAGAGCGGCACCAGCGCGCAACGCATCCACACCACCGTCAACGAACCGCTCACCGCCGCCACCCTGAAACCATTCGACGTGCTCGTCCTGGATTGGCTCACGCGCGATTACACGCCGGAAGAAGCTGCGATTTTCTCGCTTTGGCTCTCCGCAGGCGGCGGCATGATGTCGATGACCGGCTACAGCAATACGGCCGCTGACTTTCATGCGAATTCGCTGCTCGCAGCACTTCGAGTCGAGTACGGCGGCCCGCTGCTGAGCGGCCCAGTCGTCGATTTCGCAACCCACCCCGTCACCGCCGGGCTCACTTCGGTGACGTTCTCGGGCGGCTACACAGTCACCGATCTTGGAGGCGGCGCGAGCACGCGCACGCCGATCGCGTTCTTGCCCGCCGCCAACGCGGTGGCGGGGATCGCCATTCAAATGGGCAAGGGCCGCGGCATCGTTTGGGGTGACGAATGGATCGAGTTCGACTCCGAATGGTCCACCCTGCCGGAGATCACGCAGTTTTGGGTGCAGCTGTTCGCTTGGATCGCGCCGAAGAACAAATGCGAATTGACGCCACCGAAGTGAGTGGCATCCAATCTGGCCATGAGCCGGGTCGAGATCACCACCGCTGAAGGAGTTTGTCCGAGCTACGTCTTTCGCCCCGCGTTGGGCAATGGTCCTTGGCCAGCCGTGCTCGTGTACATGGACGGCGTGGGCATTCGCCCCGCGATGTTGGATTTGGGCGTGCGACTCGCAAAGAGCGGCTACTTCGTGCTCTTGCCCGATCTGTACTACCGCTCGGGCCCGTACGAGGCGATGGACGCGCGCACGGTGTTCAGCGATCCGGAGCAACGCAAGCGGCTAGTCGAGAAGTTCTCGAGTCACATCTCGCAAGCCAAGGTCATGTCCGACACGCGGGCATTCATCGACTATTTGGCGTCAGAACCGGACGTGAAGGCGGGCGGCATCGGGGTCACGGGCTATTGCATGGGCGGCCGCATGGCACTCACCGCGGCCGGAACCTTTCCAGATCGCATCGTGGCGGCAGCATCATTTCACGGTAGCCAACTCGCTTCGGACGCGGCGGACAGTCCACATTTGCTCGCCCCCCAAATGAAAGCGCGCCTGTATGTCGCAGGCGCGCTCGAGGATGCGTCATTTCCGGATGAGATGAAGCAACGGCTGGAAGCTGCGCTCACCGAAGCCGGAGTCGCGCATGTGGTGGAGACGTATCCCGCCAAGCATGGTTGGGTATTCAGCGACACGCCGGTGTACGACGCGGCGGCGAGTGAGCGACATTGGCGAGAGCTTTTGGCCTTGTTCGAGGCCGAGCTCGGCTAACAAGCTTCGGAGCTGAGGACGCCCCAGCGCGCGCGCAGCAAGTCCAGCCGTTCCGGCGCGTGACCAAAGAAGTCGAAGTGATCGGCAAAGTCCATTTTGCAAGCGGCGCCGCGATTGAGCGCGCGGAGCACCTTCGGTACGTCGAATAGCCCCTGTTGCCCTTTGGCGATGGGCGTGATGCGCAGGCCGATGTGAAACTGCAGAATGCCGAACAAGAGAAATACGAAGCCATCGGTGCGGGCGAAGCCGGCTTGAAAGGCGGCTTGCTGGATCTCACCCTGGGGGTCCACGCCGTAGCCGGAGACCACGTGACCCACGTCGTGGAACAGCATCAATTCCGGTAGGCCACCCTTTTCGCCAGGCAGGGCGAAATCATTCTTACGGTAGTGCTCGTACAACCCGCGACCCAGGGTGCCCGTGGGCAACTCGGCAAGGGCGTAGTAGCGCGCGGCGAGCCGCTCGTCTTGGCCGAAGCCAAGCAGCGTCGGCAGCGCGACCTTCAGGAAATTCGGTGCGCCGCCTTGCTGGGCGAAGCGTTGCACGCGGCGCACCATGTCGACGCGCGCGAGCATGGCGCGGCCGTGGGCGACGCGATCCAACACGCGCAGACCCTCTTCGTCGACGTCGAGCGCGCGGGCGAGCCGCGAGACGGCCTTGGCAGCGCGCTCATCCGGCTGACCTTCGACCAAACTGAGAATGATGGCGAGCTGCACCACGCGCTTGCGGCGATGAGGATCGACCACCGCCCGCGCGAGATCGTCGAGCCTCACGAAGTGCAGTTCGTCCGCCCGCACATGGTGGCCGTGGAGCTCGGCCAGGCCTTCGATCATTTGTGCTTCGGCTTCCGTGAAGCGGTCGTTGCTGAACGCGACGTCGCGCAGGGCGCCGAGCACGAGGGCCAATTCTTGAGCCGGAAAAATCGCGATATCCATGCTTTCATCTCCCGTATGAGGAATGCGAGTTTCGAGCGCTGCACTGCTCGACCTGCGCGTTTCTCGGCTTCTGCAACGGATGTGCCGAAGCTCAGCGCGGATTGGATAACATCCGACTGCACCAGGCTGAACGTTCACTAGGCGTTCGGCAGGCGCAGGTGCTCGACGTGCAAAACTTCAGGTACGGGCGCGTAGGCCATGGCGCGCTCGATCACATTGCGCAGTTCGCGCACGTTGCCGGGCCAGGTATGGGCACGCAACGCATGCACGGCGTCCGCCGCGAGATCGGGAGCGGAGCCGGCCTCCGGCGCGAGCCGGCTGATGAACAGCCGCGCCAGCGCGAGGATGTCCTCCGGCCGCTCACGGAGCGGCGGGACCTGAAGCGGAATTACGTTCAGGCGATAGTACAGGTCCTCACGAAAGCGACCATCTCGCACCAGCCGATCGAGGTCGCGGTGGGTGGCGGCCAAAATCCGCACATCGACTCGACGCGGCCGTTGCTCGCCGAGCGCGGTCACTTCCGCATTCTCCAAGAAGCGCAACAGCTTGGGCTGAGTATCCAGCGGCAATTCGCCGATTTCGTCCAAAAACAGGGTGCCACCGTCTGCCGCGCGGATCACCCCGGGGCTATCGCTGGTCGCGCCGGTGAAGGAGCCTTTGCGATAGCCGAACAATTGGCTCTCGAACAAGTCACGCGGCACGCTGGCGCAATTGAAGACGATGTACGGCTTGTCGGCGCGCGAGGAGAGATCGTGCACGGCGCGCGCTACCACCTCCTTACCCGTGCCCGATTCGCCACCGATCAGAATCGTGGCCGACGAGCGCGAAAGCCGGGCGATCTCCGTCTTGAGCTTGCGGGTAGCGGCCGCCGCGGCGACGAAATGCGGTAGCACGTGGTCGACCGCTCCCTCCGCGTCAGGCGTCACGGTGTTGCCCATCACCCGGGGAACGAACGCCGCCAAGATGCGCAGCGCCGCGAATTCCTCGGGGTTCAAGGTGCCACGCACGCCGAAGCGCAGCGCGCCCTCGGCCAGATCGGGAACCTGAACCACGCCCGGTTCGTGCTCGGAGAGCTCGTTTCCGCCGACCAGCGCTTCGCGCCCCGGGAAAAGCTCGCCCAAAATGATGGCCAGACCACGGCGGTGCTGATCCTGCGACAGGCCGCGCACCGAAAGACGACCCATCGCGCCCACGAGCCGCTCGGTCATCGTCTCTGCGCGCCAGTGCTCGGCGGCCACCGGCTTGGAAATGATCTGCGCGCGCCTGAGCAAATGTGGCGACCACACGCCGAGACGCCGCAATCCTTCAACCGCTTCCGCCAGCAGCGGCTCCGAATCCGGCGCGCCCGAGGCGCGGGCGACCATGGCCAAGTTGGCCTTGGAGAAAGCCACTTGAATCACGTCACCCATGAGACCGAAGGTGCTCACCGTAGCCTCGGCCTTCTGACGCGCCTCCGAGAACTGTCCGCTGGCGATAGCGATGAACGATTCCATACGCGTGCACAGCACCGAGTGCCACGCCGAGGGATGCCGTTCGATGAACTCGCGCGTGCGGCGCACCGTGGCGCGGCAACCCTCGAGGTCCTGGCGTAGCAATTTCGCGAGCGCGTACTCGAAGTACGCATGGTGCATCAGGTAATCGATGCCAGTGGTGGTCTCGGGTGCAGCCAGAATCTGGGCGAATAGCTCTGCGCCACGCTCCACATCGCCCTCCAGAGTCGCCAACATGCCGCGCACGGCGAGCGCGTGGACGTTGGCTAACGGGCGACCACTGCCAGCAACTTCGGCGTCCAACGCCTCGGCCCACTCGGGCAAGCGCTTGTTGCGATCCGTGAACAAATAGAAGCGCGCGACGGGCATGGCCAGGGCGTAACGCGGCAGTGAGCCACGCCGGGCCAGGGTGTTGGCCTCTTCGATCACGGCGTCCACTTCGTCGAACCGCCCGAGCCGCGCCAGCGCTTCGATCTCGCAGGCCAAAATACGCAGCATGGATTCGCCCGGCGGCAGCTCGACTTGGCGCGCTCGGCGCCTTGCCATCTGGGTGATCTCCAGCACTTTTTCCGGCAGCGACGAGCCAGTAACGGCGCGCCAGGCGCGGTCCGCCAAGACCGCGATCACTATCGGCCAAAGCCCCAGCCGCTCGGCAAGCGCGAGGCCCTCGGCGCTGTGGCGTTCGGCGAGCGCTTCGTCCCCGCGGAAAGCCGCCACCATGCCGCGGTAGCCCAGCACCAGAAAGCGGGGCAGCGCGGACTCTGCTCGCTCCAGACTCTCGGCAGCGGCTTCGTACACGTGCACGGTCACGCTCGGCCCCAAAAACCGCGCCGCCGAGATGCGCGCGGTGGCCAAGAGCACCCTCAGGTCGTTCTCGTCGGATTCGAGCAGCGCATCGGCGCGGGCCGCGTGAGCATTCACGCGCCCCACGTCGAAGAAGCGCGAATCAGGCGCGCTGAACAACAATGCCGCGAGCAGATGGCTTCGCGCCGCGATCGCGCGCACCACGCCGCCGCGCTCCACTTCGTCCAAAATCGGTGTCAACGTGACGAGCGCGCCGCGCGAATCGAGCCGCCCGAAGATCTGCGCTTGGATCAGACCGAGCGTGGCCAGCGTCCGCCCCGGCGGCGTTTGCAGTTGCTTGCCGGACAGTGCGTGCAAAAGTTCATCTTCCGCCGCGAGCCAGGACTCGCCCATCAAACGATCGAGGAGTGGTTGAAGCAAAGCTTCATCGGCCGCAAAAGCGGCTGACGGGGCGGGCTCGCTCGGTGGCCGCTCCAACAGCGGCTCGGAAGTGCCTTCGTCCTCGTCTTCGTCGGGCAGCGCGCCTTCCGAGCCGGCGTTTGGCTTGGTGCCCACGCCTTCTTGTTGCAAGCGGCGCAAGGCTTCCACCATGCGCGCGCGGGGGCGGCGCGCCTCCTTGTTGTCGTCCGGCAATTCCCAGCGCAAGACCGTGAGCGACGTCACGCCGAGCAAACGCGCGAACGCCGCCCGACTCAGCGAGCCACGAATCGCGCGAATCTCCCGGTGATCCATCGGACTTGCGGTCGTAACACTACACCGGCTCGAGCTCGTCCGGGAGTACCAGTTCCACCAAACTGAGCCGTTCGGCGAGGTCGAAGCGGAATTGGCCTGCTTCGACCCGGAGCGCCAAATCGCTATCGGTCGATGCGATGACACGAGCGTTTCGCTCCTGATCCAAGAAACGCAAGAAGCGCGGCTGGGTCAGGAGCGGCAGCTGATCGATGGTCGCAACGTACAGCGTCCCGGAACTGACGCTTTGAATGGCACCCGAGATGATCGGCGCGTGGGCGGGACCGCCGAACAGGCTGAGTTCGACTGCTTCACTGCCGAGCCCGCGACAGTCGAAGCCGACGAACGGCTGTTCTCGCCGCGGAGAACGCTCGTGAAGCGCATGCGCGACCGCGTGTTTGTGCTCCGCGCTGCCACCCACGAGCAGCACCGTCACTCGAGACGGGGCGAGCCGGTAGAGCTGCGCCTCGAAGGCAGGCTCGGCGCCGAGCGAAGCGCTCGCGGCTACCGGCTCGGCGTTTGGATAGCGCCGAGGGTCGCTTGGATACTGGTTCTTGGGGCTGGTCATATCCGTTTCTTCCTCATTTCCCGGTTTGCGGCGGTTCCAGCTCCTCCCAAGCAACTTCTCTGCCGTTGGCATCACTTTCGCAAAGGGCGTTCTCGAACGGAGGTTTGGGATGGCTCGTATCCACATCGCGGTGCTCGGCACCGCTGTATTTTCGATGGGTCTTTCGATTGGCTGCTCGCAGAAACCCGAAGCAGCCCCAAGCAAGCGCGCGATTCCGGTGAAGGTCATGCCCGTCGCGCCGACCGCCGACGTTGCGCTCTCGCGCTACTCCGGCTCGCTCGAGCCGGTCGCGCGCGTCGATCTGGCGTTTCGCGTCGGCGGCTACGTGGAACTGCTCGGTAAGGTGCCGGGCGACGATGGCAAATTGCGGACGTTCGAAGAAGGCGACTTCATCAAGCGCGGCACGGTGCTGGCGACAATCCGCTCCGCTGATTACTCGCAGAAGGTGGCCACCGCGCGCGCGGGTATCAGTCAAGCGCGGGCCGAAGCCGAGTTCGCCGAAGCCGACTTGAAGCGCGCTGAACGCCTGTTCGAAAGCAAGGCGATCAGCAAGTCTGACTTGGATGCCAAGCGGGCTCACGCCGAGTCGGCGCGCGCCAACGTCGCTGCCGCCACGGCGCAGGCCGGTGAGGCGTCGGTCGCGCTCGAAGATACCGTGCTCAAGGCGCCGATGGACGGCGTGATCCTGAAGCGCGACCTGGAAGTGGGCAGCTTGATCTCTCCTGCCCGCAGCGTGATCGCGTTGGCGGACATCAGTCGGGTCAAGGCGACCTTCGCCGTCCCAGACGCGCTGGTCGAGAAGCTTTCGGTCGGCAGCCCCCTCAGCGTGCATCTGGGCGCAGACCGGCAATCCAGCGCGCCGCAACGGACGCTCAACGCGCGCGTCACGCGCATCGCCCCCGCAGCTGACGCCAAAGGCCGAGTCTTCTCGGTCGAAGCCGAGCTGCCGAACCCGGACGGCACGCTCAAGCCGGGCTCGGTGATCTCGGTGCGAGTGCCCGAAGCGGCGCTGGAACGCGCGTACCTCACCGTGCCGTTGTCCGCGGTCGTGCGCTCACCCAAAGACGCGCGCGGCTTCTCGGTCTTCGTGGTCGATGGCCAGGCAGCGCGCGCCCCCGCACACCTGCGCGACGTGAAGCTCGGCGAAGTGCTCGGCAACGCCGTCACCGTCGAGAGCGGCGTCGAGCTCGGTCAACGCGTGGTGACCATCGGCGCCACGCTGATCCAAGACGGCAGCGACACCGTCGTCATCCCCTGAGCGTTTTTGTACTCCTTCGCAGCCCCGAAAGCCCGAAAATCATGGCCCACAAGAGTGACCAGGAAATGATTCAGAAGACGCGCAACACGGCGCGTTTCTTCACGGAAAACCCGCATATCTCGTGGGTTCTGCTGGTGTTCACGATCCTGTGGGGCATCTTCAGTTACGCGAAGATGTCCAAGCGCAAGGATCCGGACATTCCGGTGCGCGTGGCCGCCGCTCTGCTGTCTTGGCCGGGAGCCACCGCAGAGAACGTGGAAGAGCGAGTGACACGCGTGGTGGAGCGGAAGCTCGCCGAGAACTCCAAGATCGAGCGCATCGAGTCCACTACTCGCGCGGGGGTGGCGGTCATCACGATGTTGCTGGACGAGAACGTCAAAGAAACGGGCAAGGAGTTCGACGACATCTGGCTCAAGCTGAGCTCGCTCAACTCGCTGCCAGACGGAGCGAGCATGGAGTTCATGAAGGATTTCGGCGACACCTCGGCGCTGATGCTGACTCTGGCCAGCCCGCGCGCCAGCGCCGTCGAAGTGCAGTTGCGCGCTCAGCGCATCGCCGCCGCGATCCGGGATGCACGCCGCCAGGGTACGGTCGTTGGCGAGCGCGCCACCCTGATCGGCTGTTTCCCATATTCGCTGGACGACCGCGAGCTGTCCGCGATCGGCAAAGCCCTCGGCGAGTGGGCCGATGCGCGCGGCGCCCAAGACGTAAAGCTCGTGGCGGGGCCCGGCTTCTTGGGCATCGACGCGGTCACCCGCGCGAGCGACGAAAAGATCCTCGAGCAAGCGCGAAACTTCGTCGCCGAACGGCTGCGCATCGCCGAGCTCCACCCCGACATCTGGCCGCTCCTGGTGGTGCGCGATCCACTCGAGACCGAACGCAAACTAGGTGCCGCGGCGGGCGAGAAGTACAGCTATCGCGATCTGGACACTTACTCCGAAACGCTCGAAAAAGCGCTTCGGCGTGTGCCGGAGGTAGCCGGCGTGTCGCGCGCGGGCGTGCTGGGCGACGTCATCTACCTGGATTACTCGCAGGAGAAGTTGGCTAGCTACGGCGTCGGTCCAGCCCAGATCAAAGACGCGCTCGCGGCGCGCAACATCACCGCGCGTGGCGGCACGCTCGAAGTGCAAGGCAAAACCATCTTGATCGCGCCCGACGGCGAGCTGCGCGCAGAGCAGGAGATTGGCGGAATTGCCATCACCAAGAGCGAAAGCGGCGCGCCCGTCTACTTGCGCGATCTGGTGACCATCAGCCGCGGCTACGACAGCCCGCGCTGCGCCTCCTACGCCTCCTGGCAGGATTCGACGGGACATTGGCAACGCACGCGCGCCATCACGCTCAGCGTGACGATGAAGAGCGGCTTGATGATCGCCGAATTCGGCAAGGCGGTGGAGGCCAAGATCGCCGAAACGCGCCCGCTCTTGCCCGAAGATCTGGTGCTGAGCCGCGTCAGCGACCAACCGCAACAAGTCGCGGAGAACGTCGACTTATTCATGTCCAGCCTGTACGAAGCCATCGCACTGGTGGTGGTGGTGGCCTTGATCGGCTTCTGGGAGTGGCGCTCCGCGCTGCTCATGGCGCTGTGCATTCCAATCACGCTGGCCATGACCTTCGGCATGATGAAACTCGTGGGCATGGACATCCAGCAGATCTCGATCGGGGCGCTAATCATTGCGCTCGGCCTGTTGATCGACGATCCGGTGGTGGCCGGCGATGCCATCAAGCGCGACATCGCCCGCGGGCTGCCGCGGCGTATCGCGGCCTGGCTGGCACCCACGCGGCTCGCGACGGCGATCATGTTCGCGACCATCACCAATATCGTGGCCTACCTGCCTTTCCTCACCCTTACGGGTGATACAGGCCGCTTCATCTATTCGTTGCCCGTCGTGCTCACGGCGTCGCTGGTAGCGTCACGCCTGGTATCGATGAGCTTCGTGCCACTGCTCGGAATGGTGCTGCTCAAAGCGCCCAAGAAGCGTGAACTCCCGGTGCACGAGCGGCGCCAGGCCGGCTTCGCGCGGCTCTATGCACTGCTGGTACAACGCGCGATTCACCATCGCTGGCGCGCTCTCGGTCTGGCCGTGCTCTTGCTCGCCTCCGGCGTACTGCTGGCGAAGGGCGTGAAGCAAAACTTCTTCCCGAAAGATCTCAACTACCTGGCCTACGTGGATGTGTGGCTACCCGAGGACGCGCCAGTCAGTGCCACACGCGAGAAGGCGGCCGAAGTGGAGCAGGTGATTCGCGAAATCGCAGGTTCGCACGAATTGCAGTCGGTCACGACGTTCGTCGGCGGCGGCGGGCCTCGCTTCTGGTTCAGCATCAGCCCTGAACAACGGCAATCCAACTACGCGCAGCTGATCGTGCGCCTTTCGGACAAACATCAGACTTCACACCTGGTGCACCCGCTGCAAGCCGCGCTCAGCGCTCGCATCGCCGGCGCACGCGTCGACGTGCAAGAGATCGAGAGTGGGCCGGCGGTGGGCATGCCAATCGCGATCCGCGTTTCGGGTGATGACATCGCCGTGCTGCGGGGCATCGCCGACAAACTGAAAGCCATCCTGCACAAACAGCCGAACACGGAGCGCATGCGGGATAGCTGGGGCACCGACAACTTCACGGTCAAGCTCAGCGTCGATCCCGATCGCGCGAGCGCGGCCGGCGTCAGCAATCAGGACGTGGCCAGCTCCACGGGCACCGCCTTGGCAGGGGCCCGCATCGGAGCCTTGCAAGAGGGCGATCATCAATTGCCCATCGCGCTCCGGCTACGGGCCAGCGAACGCCAGCGTTTGTCCGATGTGGACAATTTGTATGTCTATTCGGCACGCGAGCCAGGCGTGAAGGTGCCATTGCGTCAGATCTCGGAGCTCGACTTCAGCGGCGCGACCGCGAAAATCTTGCGCCGCAATCACGTGCGCACCATCACCGTGGGCGCCTACCCAACCGCTGGCTCGCTGCCCAGTGAGGTGCTGGCCAAGATCGAACCCGAGCTGAAGAAGCTCGAGCATGAGCTCCCTCCTGGTTACAGCCTAGAGATCGGTGGCGAGCAACACGAGCAGGAAAAGTCCTTCTCTCAGCTGGTCGTGGTGCTCGTGATCTCGGTCTTGTCGATCTTCCTGGCGCTGGTGTTCCAGTTCCGCAGCACGACCAAGCCGCTGGTGGTGTTCGCCGCCATCCCCTTCGGCATCGTCGCGGCGCTGCTCAGCCTGCGCGTGATGAACGCTCCGTTCGGGTTCATGGCCTTCCTGGGCATCATCAGCCTGATTGGCGTGATCGTCAGCCACGTGATTGTGCTCTTCGACTACATCGAGGAAGAACACGAGCGCGGCGCGCCGCTCGAAGACGCGCTGATCGACGCCGGGATCATGCGGTTGCGGCCGGTGCTGGTCACGGTCGGCGCCACGGTGCTCGGCCTGGTTCCACTCGCCATGCACGGCGGGCCGCTGTGGGAGCCGCTGTGCTGGGTGCAGATTGGCGGCTTGAGCTTCGCCACCGTGGTCACGCTCGTGATCGTGCCCATCCTGTACGCCATCTTCGTGCTCGATCTGAAGCTGATTCGTTGGGGATCCGCGCCCGAAGCTGCGCACTCGTCGAGCGATCCGGGCACCGCACCCACTGACGGCGGGCCGAGCCCGTCGCTCGTCCCCGCCGAGTAGTTCTCTTTCTTCACTACCCAAAGGAGTTCATCATGCCTGCATCGATTCAGGCGTGTCGGGTGAAGTGTACCCTCACGCTAGCCGCATTCTCGATCTTCATCACTGGCCGGGCCCTCGCCGCCGAGCCGAGTAACCCCGCCGCCTTGCTCACGGGCAAGGCCGGGGGGCTCACTGCGCAACAAGTCGCTCTGCGCGCGACTGCCACCAGCTTTGTCACGGAACAAAAGCGCCAAGAAGTCCAGGCGGCCGCCGCCAGCTACGACCGCGCGCTGTATGACTTCATTCCCAAGCTGACCGGCCAAGTCAGCTACTTTCGGCTCTCGTCGGTACAGAGCGCTTCGCTTGGCTCGCTCGTGGTCGCGCCCGGTGCGGCACCCGGACCGCTGCCCGCGGGTCAACCGCTCGCGTCCACTTCGCTCGCGTTCCAGAGCGTCGAAAACGCGACCACCTTCAGCGCCTCGTTGACGATACCGCTATCCGACTATGTGCTGCGCTTGTTCCAATCGCGCGCGGCCGCCAAAGCCCAGCTCGATAGCGCGGGCCTATCGCAACTCGCAACCCAGCGCAAAGTGGCCTACGACGCGCGAGCGCTTTACTACGATTGGGTGCGCGCCGAGCTCGAGTCGGCAGCAGCCGCGCAGAATCTGGAACTCGGCCAGCAGCATTTGGAAAGACTGCAGGTGCTGGCCGCGGCCGAGTCGGCCTCGCCCGCGGACGTGGCACGCGTCGAAGCGACCGTCGCTTCCTCCGAGCTGGTGTTGGTCGAGGCGAAAAACTTGGCGGAGCTGCAACGACGGCGCGTCGCGATCACCATGCACCAGGGCGTGCCAGAGAGCTTCACGATCGGTGAGGATCTGACCCGGCCTCCCGCTCCACGCTCCGATGCCGGCGACATCAGCGAGCTCACGCGCCGTGCGGAGGACAAGCGCCCCGAACTCAAGGCGGCCGCTCTGGCGGCAAGCGCATACGACAAGCAGGCCGACGCTACTTGGTCGAAGGTCCTGCCGCGCCTCGACGCCAGTGGCACGACTACGCTCGCCAATCCCAACCAGCGCTATTTTCCGCAAAGCGACGAGTTTCACACGTCTTGGCAAGTCGGAGTTCAGCTGAGCTTTGCGCTCGGCGATTCACTCAGCGCCAAAACTCAGGTCAGTCAGGCCCGTGCCCAAGCGGCGGCAGCCCGCGCCGAGCGAGCGCAGTTGCTCGACGCCGTACGCGTCGAAGTCAGTGAAGCGGTGTTGTCCGAGCGAACCGCGCAGGCCGGCCTCGACACGTCGGCGCGTCGTCTGGGCGCGGCGCAGACCTCCTACCAGGCGCGCTATCAGCGCTTCCTGGTCGGCCAAGCCACGACCGTGGAGCTCACCGAGGCGCAAACCGAGCTGTTCAACGCGCAGCTCGAGGTCGTCCACGCGCAAGTCGCGATCCGCGTCGCGCAAGCGCGCGTCGCGTACGTCACGGGCGGCTAGCGGTGGCAACTCCGGTGTCCTTCGCGGCGCGTGGGTCGCTACCCGAGACGTTGGAGATATCCAAACCCGGATCGGGAGGCGGCACGCTGATTGCTCATTCCGCGTGCATCATGAAAATTCATCTCTGCGCGGCCGCCATCTGCGTGCTCACGACGAGTCGCTTTGCTCAGGCACAATTGGCCGACTCAGTCGTCGCAACCACTGCCGAACACTATCCGGCCGCCAAAAGCGGCGAGTTGCCCGGGAAAATCGCGATCAACGTGGTGCGCGCAAGCGCGGGCATACCGATCGAAGTCGGCAAAACGACGACGCTGATCGCGGGCGCGGGCTACGAGTTGATCGATGCCGAGCCTACCTACGCGAACTCGCTCCAGCTTCACTCGGTCAAGGGTGTCTTCGGCATCGATCAACGCCTCGGCAAGCGCTTCGAGCTGGTGCTGCTCGGCGAGGCCGGGCTCGCTTCGGACTTCAGGGACCCGGTGGGCTCGCGCGATCTCTTGTTGTCGGCCACGGCCTTCGCGACTTACTCGTTCACGGACTCCTTCAAGCTCGGCGCAGGCGCCATCTACGATCGCCGAACCGGCGAGCTCAAACCCTTGCCCGCGCTGCTACTCAAGCTGAAAGTCGGCGAGCGCTTCCGAGTGCGCGGCTTTGCGCCGGTTTGGCTGACCGCCGAATACCACTTATTCGATTGGCTGGACGTGGGCGCCCGCGCCAACCTGGACGGTAATCGCTTCCACCTCGGCAAGGAAACCTGGCAACTGGATAACGCGGAGCTCGCTTACTCCAACTTCACGGTGGGCCCCAAGTTGACCTTCAACTTCACTGATTGGCTGCACCTCGACGTGTACGCGGCCGGCGCGGTCTACCGGCGCTTCGAGGTCTTCCAAAACGACGAGAGCTACCTGCGCTCCGATTTGTCACCCACCATCGGCTACGGCGCACGCTTCTGGATCGCGCCGTCCGGCTGGTAGCAGCCCGGCGCAGCAGCTCGCTATTCGCTGCTGACGCGGCCGCGGCTCTGCTTTTTGGCGGCGTGCACGCGCTTTTCGGCCACGCGCTTGGCCTTCTTGGCGCGACTCGGTTTGGTCTTGCGGCGCGCTTTGGGCGTGGCCATTGCGGCGCGCAGCAGCGCGGCCAGCTTTTCGCGCGCGTCTTGCAGATTGTCGGGCTGATTGCGGGTCAGTTGACTCGTGATTTGGATCTGGCCTTCGGCGTCCAAGCGCGCAGCGGCTTTCACACGCAAGCGCGCTTTGAGTTCGTCGCTCAGCGCGTCGCTGTCTTCGAAGTCGAAGCGCAGATCGATCTTGCTCGAGACCTTGTTGACGTTCTGACCGCCAGGGCCGGAAGCGCGCACGGCCGTCCAACGAAGCTCGGCTTCGGGGATGACGACGTGCGCGACAACCAGCGGACCTGACATGGCTCAGTGCGGGGCGAACTCGAAGCGATAGAAAAATGGCTCGGTAATGCCAATTTTTCCGAGCGGAGCTTGGGCGCTGAGCAAGAACAAATGCTGATCGTTGCTGAAGATCATGCCGTCCCAATCGGTTTTGTCTGGGCAGTGCGCTTTGTAGTGCATGGATGAGCGGCCCGCTTTTTCGATGAAGCCGTCGAGCTTGACCTTGTCGCTGCAGCGGCCCTGCACCTTCATCAAGAAATGGAGGAACGACTTTTCGCTCGGTTTGTCTTTGAGCAATGGCATCACGCTGACCGTGTACAGCGTCGCGTCCGCGCCCATCACGGAGCGCACGGGGCCTTCGGGCCCGGCCTTGACGACGGAGCCGATCGGCATGGCCACGCTGAAGCCGTTCGCAGAGTCGGTCACTTGCTCCCAACCTTCGGGCAAACCCGCGGGCGCCTTCTCCGCCGGCTGCGCGGCTTCACCTGCGGCGCACGCGGCAATTTCCCGGAATTTCCGGGAGCAACTCTCGGGTGCAACGTTGGCGCAGGTGAGATCCTTGGCGTCGCGGGCGCACTCGAGCGCAGCACGGACTTGATCGCCGCAGCCCGCGGGGGGCGGATCGTACTTGCCGCAATTGAGACGGCAGCTCTCGACTGCAGAGGTCCCGCATTTGCTCACCAGCTTGTCGCACTTGGCCAGGCAGATCGGAAGGATCGCTGCGGGCGCAGGCGGCGGAGCTGCGGCTGCAGTCGTGGCGGGCGGATTCTCGCGCATGTCGGGCGTGGGCATGACCTCGCTCGCAGGCGCTTTGCTCGGACGCTCGCTCGCCGCCGGCGAAGCCTCGGGCGCCTCGGCGGCCTTGGGCGTTTCCGCGCATGCCACGACCCACATTGCCAAAGCAGCAAACCCACCGCCCACACCGCACCAGCGACTCATTGTAAGATCTTAGCCTATTTCCGCGCGTTTCGCGCGCTGTTTGGATCAACGGGGTCGGGCAGAGGTCTCGGGCAGCAGCTTGGCCATGCTCAGTTCGCCGCGCGGCTTGGCTTTGAGCTGGCGAGCGATCTCACGGGCCAGCGCATCTTCGGGATCGAGGCTGTGCGCCGTGGCCAAAATGGTTTCCAGGTTTTTGCGGTCGTTCAGGGCGGCGGCGACCAAGGCCTGACCGCGGGTCTCGGCCATCAGCACACTGCGCGTGGCCACGTCGACTTGGCCATCGTGTTCGGTCTCGGCGATCACGCTGCGAAAATCGGACGCGCCTTGCTGCAAACCTGCGACGCGATCGGAACGCCCCAGGGGCTGCGGCGCAAAACGCATGAAAAAAGCCTGCGGAACCAGGTGTTCGAGCTGGGCGCGGTCGAAGCTGGGATCGAACTCGACGAACAGCGGCCGTGCGTCGGCCAGGCTGGAGAGCGCGTACTCGCTCGGTCGTCCACTGAGGGCGACCTCGCGGATCAGCGGCGCGAGCGCAGGCTCGGTGCGCAGCAAGCGCGCGCGCACGTTGCCGCGTTCGAGCAATGGCATGGGCACGACCACGATGTCCGGCCGTTGACCGCGCACGATACGCGCGGCCAAGAGTCGCCAAGCCAGCGCCTCCGAACGCAGCAAGAGCAACCCATCCGGCGGCACGCTGGCCAGCGCTCGGTCGGTCCAGACCTCGGCGGCCGCCTCGCCACGTCGATCGGCCGCGTATGCGGAGTCTTCGGCGCCCACGAAAACCAGGGTGAAGTCGAAGACCACGAGCAACACGCTGGCCGGCTGCGCGAACGGGATACGGGCTCGAGTCAGGGCAACCGCGCTGGTCTGCACCGCGAGTGCCGCGCACACCGCGAGCGTCGCGATCGCGAGCAAACGCAACGAGCCGAACGCATCCGGTGTGAGCACGGCCACGCGGCTCACGGGGATCGCCAGATCGCCAAGCACGAGCGCGACCAACGGCACCATCGACGAGCGCGTGGGCTGTCGCAACATGCCGAGCAGCAAGCCGGCGATCGCGAGCCCAAACGAGATCACGCCGACGTCCGTGAGCCACGCGCCGAGCGCAGTCGTGCGCACTCCGGAGGCGTCGACCAGCGCCAAGCTGGACGCCGCCAGCCCATGCCCAAAGTCGAGACCGCCCTGAGCCGAAAGCGGGCGCACCAACAAAGGCAACAGCGCAAACCCCCAAAAAACCGCGATTCCGCCAGCAAAAGCCAGCAGCGCGCGCACCCGCGGCAGGCTGCGTTGGCTGGCCCCTTGCACGAGCAGCGCAAACAACAACACCAACGCCGCGGCGTGCGCTTCCGAAAGGGTGAGTCCGACGATCGCGCCGAGGGCCATCGACAAGCGCGCGTCCTTGCGCTTCACCGTTTCGAAGCCGAGCAGGATGCCCGCCAAGACCAACGCGGTGGCCATCGGTGCGCCCCCCGCGACCGTGCCCTCCAACTGAAAACTCTGCGCCAAGGTCGCGGTCAGCGCGCCCGCGAGAGCGAGGGCCGGCGTAAGCCGCGGCGTGGGCACGGTGCGCTCGAGCACGCGTCGACCGAGCAGGTAAATCAAGAACGAACACAGCGCGAGCGACAGCGCGCCCGCCCACGAAGCGCGCAGCCAGCGCCCGCCGAGCGGCAGCAGTGACAGCAGCTCCACGAACACCGTCGTTACCCGGCCCTCGGTCCCGGCCGGCAACAGCCCGAGCGCACGCGCGATCGGTAGGTCATCCCGCCAAACCGGCGCCGCGCTGGCTCGAAACGCGGTCACGATCAGCGGAATCACGAAGGCGGCATGGCCGCACACGGCATCCAGCCAATGGCGAGCCGGCTGAGCGGGCGAGGGTCTTTCTCCGGTCACCCACTCTCGGTGCCATAGGCCGGGTTTTTGGCCCAGTTTTCGGGTTTTTCGAGGTTTGGGGCGCCCAAAGCGGGCCCAAATTGCGCACTGGGGTGGACGTTTTGCGCTAGAACGGCTGCCCCGTTGGTCCTCGAACCCGGGCGCAAAAGGAAACCGAAGTGGCACGATTCATCGACGAGCTGAAACGCACTCACGACTGTGGCGCCTTGCGCGCTTCGGACATCGGCAAAGAGGTCATCCTCTTCGGCTGGGTCGCGATTCGGCGCGATCACGGCTCCCTCGTGTTCGTCAATTTGCGCGATCGCGGCGGCGTGACCCAGGTCGTGTTCGACGCGGATGCTTCGAAAGAGGCACACGAAGTCGCCAACGCCATTCGCCCGGAGTGGGTGATCGCCATCCGCGGCACCGTGCGCTCGCGCGGTGAGCAGTTCAGCAAGAAGGAGGGCAAGCTGGTCAGCGCGGCCAACGCCAACATCGCGACCGGCGAGATCGAAATCGCCGTGCTCGAGGCCTTCGTGTTCAACAAGGCCGAAACCCCGCCGTTTGGCATCGAAGACTCGGTCGACACGCGCGAAGAGGTTCGGCTCGAGCATCGCTACTTGGATCTGCGCCGTCAGCCCCTGCAGACCGCGCTCCGCATGCGCCACAACATCAACCTGGCCACCCGCAACTACTTGTCCGGCCAAGGCTGTATGGAGATCGAGACGCCGTTCTTGGTCAAATACACGCCGGGCGGCGCGCGGAACTTCCTCGTCCCCTCGCGCCTGCATGCGTCCAAGTTCTATGCACTCGCCGAGAGCCCGCAGCTGTTCAAGCAGCTGTTCATGGTCGCCGGCTTCGATCGCTACTTCCAAATCGTGCGCTGTTTCCGCGATGAAGACCTGCGCATCGATCGTCAGCCCGAGTTCACTCAGATCGACATCGAGCTCAGCTTCATCAACCAGGATGATTTGTTCAACCTGGTCGAGGGCTTGGTGTTCACGATTTGGAAGGCCGCGCTCGGCATCGATTTGCACCAGTACTTCCCGAGCGGCCATTTTCCGCGCCTGAAGTTCGACGAATCGATGGAGAAGTACGGCAACGACAAGCCGGATCTGCGCTTCGACTTGCGTCACTTCGACATCACCGATCTCGTGATCGAGCACAACGGCGGCGGCATTCCGTTTTGGACGCCGATCGCCGAGAAGTTCAAGAGCGGCGCCTATCGCCGTGATCTGCCGCCCGAGATCGTGAAGGCGATGGTCGTGCCGGCCGCCTCCGCGCTGTCGCGCACGGATCAAGAGAAGCTCGAGCAAACCGCGAAGGGCATGGGCGCGGGCGGCTTGGCCCGCGCCAAGGTCGGCCCGGATGGCACTTGGGTGCAGTCGCCCCTGTCGAAAACCGTCACCAAAGAAATGGTGCTGGCGATCAACGAAGCGACCGGCGCAAAGGAAGGCGATCTGTTGCTGTTCCAGTTCGGCAAGACCTCGCTCGTGCATATGGTCATGGCGAACCTGCGCGTGATCATCGCCAAGAAGCTCGGCATGATCCCGGAGGTCGGCCACGGCGGCGTGTGGAACTTCTTGTGGGTCGTGGAGCCCCCGTTGTTCGAGTACGACGACGAGCACAAGACTTGGGCCGCCGCGCATCACGCCTTCACCCGCCCGCACGACGACCACGTGGATCTGATCGAGAAGGATCCAGGCAAAGTGCAGTGCTACCGCTACGATTTGGTGCTGAACGGCTTCGAAATCGCGGGCGGCTCGATTCGCTTGCACGATCCCGAAGTACAGGCGCGCGTTTTCGCCGCACTCGGCATCAAGGACGAAGAAGCCCAGGAAAAGTTCGGGTTCTTGCTGTCTGCGCTGCGCTACGGCGCACCGCCGCACGGTGGCATCGCGCTCGGTATGGATCGCATCGCCATGTTGCTCGCCGGCACGGAGAGCATTCGCGACGTGATCGCCTTCCCGAAGACGCAAAAGGGCACCGATCTGATGAGTAACGCTCCAGGGTTGGTAGGGCCAAACCAGCTCGCCGAACTCCGGATCCGCACCGTCGGCGAGGGCTGAACGCTTCCCGCCCGCAGCAAGGAAGGCGCCTTTCTCGTCAGAGCGCGCCTTTTTGCCCGTCCTTGAACGGCTGACGCGCCGCCATTCTCCGTCCTCGACTGAGTCCGGGTTGTCGGCGAAACTGATGAGAATTTCACGATGAGCGCCCGCATTCTGGTTGTCGATGACAGCCCCACGATCCGAAAGGTCGTGGGCTCTATCCTGGAGGCGCGCTCATACAAGCCGCTGCTCGCCGGGGACGGCCAAGAGGCGCTCGAAATCTTGGGCACCGAGACCGTCGATCTGGTGCTGCTCGACTTCGTGATGCCGCGCATGAACGGCTACCAGTTCTGTCGCGAGCTACGCGCGGATCCGAACTTGAAGAACCTGCCCGTGGTGCTGATGAGCGCCAAGGGCGACAAGATCCGCGGTCAATTCGTGCAACAAACCGGCGCAATCGACGCGATCACAAAACCATTCGACGCACGCGGCTTGATCGCGGTGGTCGAAGGCGCGCTCAAGAAGCACACCGAGGGTCGTGGTCGGCCGGTCCCCGAAGCGCACTCCATGCCGGAGGAGCCGGACTCGAACGTAGAGAACTTCCGCCCCAGCCGCGCCAGCTTCAGCGATGATCCGGGGCTCCGTCGCGTGCAAGCAGCGCACGAGTTCGCGCGCTCGATCAGCCACGTTGCGGCCGCTGAATTGTCGAAAATCCCCGAGCTTTCTCCGGATCTGACGGAGGCCGTGAACGTCGCGCTGCAGCGCTCGATCACGCCCGACAACATGGGCGCGTTGATGACGCTGCTCAAGATGCTCACCATGGGTGAGAACACACGCGACGCGCTGTCCGGCGACATCTCGGTGATCTCGATCGCGGAGGTGCTGCAGCTCTTGGATTTGCAGCGTCAAACCGGGGTGCTCAGCATCTTCACCCGCCACAGTGAGATAACGCTCTACGTGAAGCAGGGGCGGCTCGATTTTGCGGCATCACGCGGGCTGCACGTGGAGTTTCGAATCGGGCGCTACTTGGTCGAGGACAGCGCGATCACCCGCGACGAGTTGCAGACCGTGCTCGACAACCGCGCGGGCTCGAAGCGCTTGCTCGGCGAGCTGTTGATCCAGCTGGGCATGACCAACGAGGACCAAGTGCGGCGCGCCCTGGTGCGCCAAACCCACGAGCTCGTGTACGAGGTCGTCCGCTGGAAAGCCGGGCGTTTTGCGTTCACGGTGGGTGTCGATAACCCGGCCGCGACCAAGGCATCGCTGAGCATCGAAACCGGAGGCCTGGTGATGGAAGGCTTCCGCCGCGTGGATGAGTGGCGCCAGATCGAAGGCAGCTTCGACTTCGACGAAGTGCTGTACCACGACACGGTCGCGATCGAGCGGCTCGGTCAAGACGCGAACCTCACGCGCCAGGAGCGCTCCGTGCTGGGCGCCATCGACGGCAAGCGCTCGATCCGCGAGATCGTCGACCTGACCGGCGGCAGCTCGTTCGAGACCTGTAAGATCTTGTATCAGTTCCTCAACTCACGCTTGGTGCGGCGCCGCGCCGCGTGAGCCGATGGCCCAGCGCGCAGGGCTATTGGTGCGAAGCGGCGGAAAGCTCGCATTTCTGCCCGCGAGCGTGGCGCGGTCGCTCCTGCCCCTACCGCGCCTGACGAAAATACCCTGGGATTCTGCGCAAATGGCACTAGTAGGCGGGGAAGTGGTGGCGGTCCTCGTACTCGGCGAGCCGAGCGGCGAGCTGCTCTTGTGTGAGTTCGATGGCCAAGCCGTGGCACTCTCGGGGCTGTCTGCCGAGCGCGTCGGCTTCTGGCCCGCGAGCGAATCGGGCGTCAAGGTCGACGGCGTGATCGTGCCCGCCCTCGACCTGAGCGATGCCATGAAGCAATTTCGAAGCGACCGCCCAGCAGCACAGGAAGGTGCACCATGAGTGACCTCGAACCCAAGCCGAGCCCAGCTTCGCCCGTACAAAGTGCACGTCTCCTGGCCGTGTTGGAAGCGACCAGGACCGCCGCCGCGCGCGCCACCAACGAGCAACGCACCGCCAGCGGCGGGCTCGCACGACAGCGCGTCGAGCTAGAAGCGGTGCAAGAATCGGCGCAAAATCTGGCCACGCGCAGCCGCGATATCCGCAACAGCCTGCAGGTTTTGCGTGAGTCCGTGGACCGCGCGAAGCTCTCCGCGCTCAATGCTGGGCTCGAAGGCGCGCGCCTCGGAGAGCCCGTCGGCAAAGCACTGGTGGTGATGAGCGACGAGCAGCGCAATTTGCTCGCGCGCGCCCTCGATGCACTCGAAGAGCACAGCACGCTCTTGGCCGAGGTCGAACGCGATCGCGACCGCTGCTTGGCCGAGCTGACGCAAGTGAGTGAAGGCGCGCGCCAAACCGGGGCCGTTTTGAGTCGAGCCGAACAACAGAGCCAGCTGACCAGCGCGCTCCTCGATCAGCTGCGCACGGACTTCGTGGAGCTTTTCGGCAGCGATCCAGACACTGCGCGGGCCATGGCCGAAACTGCGGCCCACGTGCGCACGGCGGCGGCGTCGCTGCTCGATCTCACGCAACGCGCGCCGCTCGGCGCAGATGCCATGCGCGAGCTCTTGAGCCCGCTCTTGGCGCTGATTCCGGCCCGTGAGGAGCCGCCGAGGTGAACGAGTCTGCCCACGAGCTCGGCCGCTTGTTGGCAGGCGAGATCACGCGGCGCGTGCGTCTACTCAGCGATCCCAACGCGCCCGACGTCGAGCTACGCGCCGCTCTGCACTCGCTCAAAGGTTCGGCAGGGATGGCCGGACACACCGAATTGTCACTGGTGATCGCGCAGTGCGCTCAGCGCGTGCAGGCTCAGCTGCCCGGCGCTCTCGCCGACACGCGCGCGTTGTTGGAGCACGCGCTCGCGCGGCTGAACCAGGATTTGCCGCCATTTGCCAGCGTTTGGCCGGAGCCTCCGCCGTTCCTCGGGCCTTCACGGATCGATTCCAAGTATCGCGATCAATACTATTCTGCGATTCGCGAGCGACTCGGTGAGCTCGACAGTGTACTCGCCAGCACCGGCGACGCGCTTTCCGGCCTCGAGCGCGCACAGCGCGCGGTGCACGCCATGAAGGGCGCGGCCGCGGCGTTGGGCGACGACGTGACGGCCTGGTATTGCCATGGCCTCGAAGCAGCGCTGCGCAGCGTGCGCCGCGAGCCTGCCGACGCGATCGACGCGTTAGTGGATCTCGCGCGGCATCGTGCGCTGTTTTCCCTGCTGCTCGACGACCAAGCGCGCGGCATCGAGACGCTGCGCGCGCTCGCTCAGCGCCGTGCGCTCGAGCTACCCGCGCCCGCTCGGCTACCCAATCGACCACGAAGCCGCCCCCCGAGCCGCCCCCCGAGCGGGGAATTTCAGCTGAATGCCACGGCTTCGCTGAAAGTGCCGGTGAGCACCCTGGATGCATTCAACGAGCGGCTCGAGCGCATCGATCTGGTGCACGACGAGCTGCTTCGCTCGGGTGATCTGGCGCGCCAATTGGCGACGCGCCTACGCGACACGAGCGCGGCACTCGCCGAAGCGCGTCGTACCTTGGGCGGCGCGCACGCCGACAGCACTGCCCTCGCGCGCATCGAGCTGGCGACCGCGCAATTGCGTACGAACGCCGCCAACGCCGAGCGCGGCGCAGGCGTATTCCGACGCAACGCGGAGTTCTTGCGCGCACGCACCGGAGAGATGCGGAGCGAACTTGGCGCGCTACGTCGGGCGTCGCTACACTCTTTGTTCGAAAGCGTGAAGCGAGCCACGCTGAACGACGCCGAGCACGAGGGCAAGCTCGTCTCGGTCGAAATCGTCGGCCCCGACGTGCCCATCGATCGCCGGATCTCGGAGCGCCTGTTCGACACCGTGCTGCAATTGGCCAAAAACTCGCTGGTTCATGGCTTGGAATCGCCTGCCGAGCGCGCCCACGCGGGCAAAGCTCCCCTGGGACGCGTGACGCTATCGGCCGAGCAAATCGGCGAATGGTTGCGCATCACTGTCGCCGACGACGGGCGCGGCGCCGACGTGGCGCGCATCCGCGAACTCGCCGTCGCGGCAGGGGCCGTCACGCGCGCCGCTGCTGATCGCGCCGCCGACGACGACCTGCTGTCCCTACTGTTTCTGCCCGGGCTGACCACCCATGATCGCGCGGATCTGCTGGCGGGACGCGGGCTCGGCCTCGACTTGGTGCAAGACACCGTACGGCGCCTGGGTGGCACGATTCGCTTGCAGAGCCGCGCGGGCGGCGGCCTGACCGCGAGCTTCGAGATGCCCAGCGATCAAACCGTGGTCGAGGTGCTGTGGCTGGAGGAACTCGGTCAGCGCTTTGCCTTGCCCGTCAGCTTCACGGGCCGCGTGGAGGCGTGTTGCCCGGGGCAGCCTCCGCCGGTGCGTTTGGGCCGCTGCTTGGGCCAAAATTGTCCTGAAAATGCCGCGGTTTCTCTGGAACTAACGGTGTACGGCGTGACGCCAATTCGCGTCGGTCTCGATGGCGTGGGCGAGATCGAACAAGTCGCGTTGCGCGCGCTGCCCGATTTGATCGCCGAGCGTGGGCCGTATGGTGGCGCGGTGTTGCGCAGTGACGGCACGCTGCACTTGGCGCTGGACGCGCCGCTCGTCGCCGCCCGCGCTTGGACCCTGCGCCCGCCTCATCCTCAGGATGCCGCATGAGTGCGCCCTCGATCGCGCGGCTCACACGCGCAGACTTCGAGCCCATCGGGAAGCTCTTGCAAGCGAGTGGTCTCGAGGTCGACCTAGAAGCCGAGCTCAATCGTGAGTTCGCCCTGCCTTGGGTGCTGAAGAGTGCAGTCTCGACCGAGCCGGTCGCGTTCGCGCTGGCGTGGAGCGTGGCGGATGAATTGCAGCTGCTCGATATGGCGAGCCACCCAGAACACCGCCGAAAGGGCTACGCGCGTGCGCTCTTGAGCGAGCTTTTGAGCTACGCGCGCCGAGAGCGCAAGCGGCTCTTCCTGCTGGAAGTGCGGCAATCGAACGAGCCCGCAATTCGACTGTATCGCAGCGTCGGTTTCGAAACGACGGGCGTGCGTCGCGGCTACTATTCGGATACTGGTGAAGACGCCTTGGAGATGCGCATCACCTTCGATCCGAATACCGGCCAAATCTTAGCCGGGCCCAGCTGATGAGCGCGCGCGTGATCGGCACCCTGCTCGCCGTCGGCATCGCTACCAGCGCGTGCGACGACCACAAACAGATCAACGCCAAAGATGCGGGTCTGACCGAGCCCAGCCCGAACGCCAGCATTCTGCCCGCACCGCTCGCCAGCGACGTCCCCGGCGGCGCCAAAGCCAACGGTGAAGATGGTGAGCACCGAGACGCCGGTCACCCACCCGCCGATGCGGGCGCGGATGCGCCGCCGCCAGAGCCGCGCGCGCTGCGCGAAGACCAGGCGCTACCCAACGAAATTCCGCACGAAACCAGCGGTTTCAGCCTGAGCGCGCGGCTGCGCTGGCTGGACGTCCCGAGTGCACCGCGCGTAGCCGAACAGAACCCGGACGGTGTACAGCGCGCGCGCGACGCGGGCGGCTTCGATCTGGTCGTGGACTTGGCCGGCGGTCGTATGCGCTTCGCGTTCGCGTCACGTGCGTTCACGCTTCCCGCGGGTACCGAGCTACACGCGCGCGACGATTTGTACGGGCATGCGTTGCTCTGGCCGAACCGCACCACGTACACGGTGCTCGCACCAGGCTCCCTGCGCAGCGTGCTCTCGCAACAGCGCGCAGACGTCGTGCCGCTAGTCCGTCCGCGCTTCACGGCCTTGTCGGGCGGCTCGCTGTTCGGCTTCAGCACCGAGCGAGTCGAGCTGAGCACACCCACCGGCAAGCTCGAGCTAGAGCAAGCCCGCGCGCCTAGTCCGTTGCCCAGCACGGCGATTTGGGGCAGCGGGGCCAGCTTGTGTCAGCTACTGATCGAGCTCGTCGGCGCTTCGCCAGTGAGCTCTGCATGTCGCGCCGATCTGGTGCCGGTGCGCGCTGTCTACGCGTGGCCGAATGGTCAGCACTTCGCGTTCGAAGTGGTGCGCCTGACGCGGCGCAGCGACTTCAATCCGATTGCTCTGTCCGTACCGCCCGCGGGCGCGGAGTTTCGCCGCAGCGAATTGCCGCCTCCGCCGCCGGTGGGCTTGCTCTCGGACAGCGAGCTCTCGGAATTTCGAATCCGCGCCGCCGCGCGCACCGATCGCGTGGAGCCCAGCGCGCCCAAGGTCGGGCTTTTGCTAGCGAACCACAGCGACGGCCTGCGCTACTTCAGCCTCGACGGCGCGCCGGTCGCGCGTTTGCTGCCCGGCGTCGAACAAACCTTGCTCGGATTGCGAGCAGGGAAATACCAAGTCAGCGCGCGTGATTTCTTCGACGGCGAAGAAGCAGTCGTAAAAACCGTCGAAGTCCCCGCGCGCTTCAGCCTCGGCGACGATCCCGAGAAGACGCACTAAGAATCCAAAGTGCGCGTGCCGAGCTCGTAATCTTCGGGGCCGAACTCGGCGCCTTCGTAGCCGCTGTCCAGCAACTTGGCGTGTAGCGCCTCGGTCGCTACCTCGAGCACTTCGAAGCGAGTCGAGAAGGAGAAAAATTCTTCCTCCGGGACCGGCGGCAACGCGGCCAAGCGCTGCGCCAAGAACTCGTGATCCTCTGGCGACACGCGCAGCATGGAGCGCGGACCGTCGTGTTCGGTTCCGCTGTACAGCGCGTCGTACGCGCTCCCGATCGGATTGAACCAAAGGAACACCGCGCTCGAGCACACCGACCAATCGTGGACGTTGATCGTCGGGACCCGCCAGAAGCCGCCCAAGCGACCGCGCACCAGCTCGCCGAAGTAGGCGCCGGCCGCGCGCGCAATCAACGGTGCCAATTCGGGACGCTCGCGAATCGTCTCGCGTGAGAGCGTCGCGTAGTGATCGAGCAGCGGCAGGGTCTCGGGCGTAAAGTCGAGATCGACTTTCAGCGCCCGCCTCACATATTCGAGGCAGGCGGTAACATAGTCGGGGATCGGCTCGGGGGGCGGCTGAAAGCCGGTCGTGGTGGTCATCTCGGGTCGGCGGGTGGTTAGGCATGCCCGAACCCGGCCAGCGACGCCAAGGGAAAGACCTCTGAACCGGGAAATCGCGTCCGAAAGTCGCGTTCCACTAGAATCCTGCCTGCCGGCCCAGCGCACCAGCGACGCACCAGAGCCCGCTAGCGACCCAAAAGCCACGCTTCAGCCGGCCCTAGCCCGATCTGGTTCAAAAAAAGCGCTGAAAACGCCGTGTGCTGACCGCGATTCTAGACTTGCGTCAAAGGCTCGCGCTAGGCGAAGGTGAAGACGCGCGCTTACCTTCCCTCTCGAGCGTGTTACTCTCGAAAATCTCCCCATGCGCCTCGGTATCCTGAGCGACATCCACGCCAACTACGAAGCGTTGAGTGCCGTTGTCGAAGCGTTCAAACGCGAAGAGATCGACAAGTACTACTGCCTCGGTGACACCGTGGGTTACGGCGGCTCGCCCAATGAGTGCGCAGACATCGTGCGGGGCTTGGTCGAAGCGACCATCCTCGGCAACCACGACGCAGCCGTCGCCGGCCGCATGGACTACTCGTACTACTACGAGGCCGCGCGCCACGCGCTCGACACCCACGCGCAGCTGCTCTCCGACGAGAACATGCAGTGGCTGAAGGGCCTGCCGTATCAGATCAAGTTCGACGAGATCGGCGTGCACCTGTGCCACGGCTCGCCGGTGCGGCTCGAGGAGTTCGAATACATCTTCGCGCCCGAGCAAGCGCGCGAATGCTTGCCCATCTTCGATGAGCTCGGCCACATCACGCTGATCGGCCATTCGCACCTGTGCAAGGTATTCGCGCTGACCAAGTCCACGGTCGAAGAGCTGCCACCGATCGACTTCGAACTGCAGCCAGATCGCAAATACATCGTCAGCGTCGGCTCCGTCGGCCAACCGCGCGACTACGACAACCGCGCCAGTTACACGCTGTACGACTCGGACAAGAAGCGCTTCGAGTTCAAGCGCGTCGAGTACGACATCGAGACCGCCGCCGACAAAGTGCTGCGCGCCAAACTCGAACGCAACTTCGCCCACCGCCTCTTCATCGGCGTCTAACTCCGCTCCGCCCTACGCTTCGCTCGGCAAACCCGCGCGCTGCGACAATCGACGCAATCGCGGCACTCAGCGTTCGCTAGCGAAGCCAAGAGCTTGGGCGCTCGCGATCCCGCATCGCACCTCGATTCGCGCCCGAGTTTCCGTACTGAGCGGCTCCCTGATTTTCAACCGCCAAGCCGCAAAGTCCTCGAAGCGGCAATGCACACGAGCTGTCCACCGAAGAACTCGCGGAGATTTTTGGGTTGGCGCTGCTTGGCGCGCGTTCACGTTGTAACGACGAATACAGCTCGGGTACTCCGGCACCTTCACGGGCTGTGTGTGTGCTGCTGCCCTCAATAGTGCGAGCGCGCGCCGCGTACCGCTAACCCAAACTCTCTTCGCCTTCCGAGGTGGTTAGATAGTGTGTTGCCACGCCGTGGGGACTTTGCGGCTTGGCGGTTAAAATCTCCGGTAGCGCCCAGAGCGCTCTTCGACGATTCAGCACGCTAAGTCCTCGAAGCGGCAGTGCACACGAGCTGTCCACCGAAGAACTCGCGGAGATTTTTGGGTTGGCGCTGCTTGGCGCGCGTTCACGTTGTAACGACGAATACAGCTCGGGTACTCCGGCACCTTCACGGGCTGTGTGTGTGCTG